>Ga0207933_1000073_pt1 | contig 98895 bp, 84 predicted proteins | sample NGESurdeep092012_4_FD_184488 | JGI IMG/M metagenome (GOLD analysis project Ga0207933, IMG submission 184488) | Arctic peat soil microbial communities from Barrow, Alaska - NGEE Surface sample F53-3 deep-092012 (SPAdes) | ecosystem: Environmental > Terrestrial > Soil > Wetlands > Peat ... | reverse complement strand
AAATTATGCTACGCAAAAGAAGTGTAATCGAATGTGTGATGGATAGCCTGAAAAATATATGCCAACTGGAACACTCAAGGCATAGGAGCATTCATGGATTTATTATCAACGTTTTTTCAGCAATTGGTGCTTATCACTTCCTGCCTAAAAAACCTTCCTTAGCCAGCCATTTTGAAACTGATAATTCTAAATCTTTACAACTTTCCCTGTAATTTTGTCTCGCTTATATCGAACTCACGTTAATTATGATTGGATGAATGTTAAAAATCTCAAAACAATACCACAATTTGCAACCATATAACGCGTTTTAGTATCTTTGAAACCGTATTTACTTATAAGAATGAAAAAATTACTTACAGTCATTTGTTTTCTTTTATTTACTGTTTTAGCAAATGCGCAAACAAGTGTTACCAAAGTAAGCAAAAAGAATAAAACTTCCGCAACAAATTCTTCAGCCCCAGAAACGAATTCTCAAACTCCGTCGGAAAGCCTTAGTTTACAAGAAACTGAATTTGATTTTGGTAAAATTCCGCAAGGGAAACCCGTTACACATATTTTTAAATTTACCAATAACGGCAGCGAACCTTTTGCTCTGGAAAAAGTTCAGGCAAGCTGTGGCTGCACAACACCGGAATGGAATAAAGATACAGTAGCTGTAGGCCAAACCGCAGAAATAAAAGTAGGCTACAATGCTGCAAACGATGGGCCTTTTAATAAACCGGTTACTATTACCTATAATGGCACTCAAACAAAACAAATAATCATTAAAGGAGACGTTTGGAAAACACCTGTTACCTCCGCTCCTATAAATACGGCTTTAAACTCTTTAAACAACGAACAATAAAAATCAAACAAATTAAGAATTATGAAAAAATTACTTTTTGCCGTACTCTTATTATCTTCCAGCAGTTTATTCGCACAAACAAAAGCAGATAATATAGCCAAATTAAATACAGAAACTTTTGATTTTGGGAAAGTGAAACAAAATGTTCCGCCAACTGCTACTATTACAGTAACCAATATCGGAACTGCACCTCTAATTATAGAGCAGGCAACTCCATCATGCGGTTGCACCGTTTCTGATTATACCAAATCGCCCATAGCACCGGGAAAAACAGGTACCATTACGGCAACATATAACGCTGCTGCTCTTGGTCCAATCAACAAAACGCTCACTGTAAAATTTGCAGGTGCAGATGACCCTAAATTTATCAAACTTACGGGTGAGGTGCTTACACCAGATGCTTATGCCGCTGCTATGAAAGACTCAAAATCGAGTGCCAAAAAATAAAAAAAATAAGTTATAATAGAAAAAGCCCTTTACAATGTGAAGGGTTTTTTTATGCCACGCCAAAATAAAAATCTTTGGTTTTTGTTTGTTTACTGTAACAACAAATTTGAGAGGCTAAAATTTAAACTTTTACAGGGAAATATTTAGAGATTAAAGAAAGAACCGTTACTTTTATTCTACAAAAAAATAAGTCCCCCTGTAGAAACAGGGGGGCTCTTTAACGTATTGCTTGATATGAGACTCTTTAAATAAATTTTGCGCTGATTCACAGCTTCAATATTCCCTTAACTTTATTTTCTTTATAACTTAATGATTTTTAAATCATTTAATTATTGTGCAAATTTAAGTAGATAAACCTAACTGGCATTATTATGTTTATGTTACTAATATCATTCCAGAATTCATTAATTATTGTTAAAACCCTTTCCTAATAAGCCTTTCAAAAGAAAGCTATAATGATGCCCAATGCCATTTCAGGCACTATTTTAGAGAATATTAGCAAATAAGGTTAACTTCTGGAATTTAATAATGAGAGGTAGTAGCTTTACTAAAGTTTTTTCTGAAGCCTTTAAAAACGCATAAAATGAAAAATCCTGACTTAATAACGGGGCTAAAAAGAATTTCCTTGCCTCATAAGAATATGCCGGTATTTATTAAAGATGGCGTTTTTGGTTACAAACCCAAGATAAATATTATTATCACGGGTAACGGGTAGAATTCGTGTATCAAGGCTATCCATTATTTGCATTACATCATACATTGAAGTGTTTATATTAATAACTCGTCCTGGTGGTTCAGCTATATCTTTTATAAACCTGTTTTGATCTTCAGGATTCTTACTAACAAGAAGTTCCAGTAAATGATCACTGTATAAAATTCCGGTTAACACACCTCCTGAATCCACTACAGGGAAAACGTTTTTTGTTGTATGCACTATATCAGCACTTCTACTTTTGGGTGTATCGTCGGGCCGGAGTATCACAAAATCATTTTCTATAAGATATTTCAGTTTTATCCTTCTTAAAACCCCGTGGTCTTTGTTTTCCTGCGTTACTAAATCTCCTTTTGCAGCCAGACCATACGTATAAATGGAATATTTTACCATTCCTTTATTAATAAAATAAGAAATAGCAGAAACAATCATCAATGGAACCATCATTACATAACCTCCGGTAATTTCAGCAGCTAAAAAGATTCCTGTTAAAGGTGCATGCATAACGCCGCTTACTGATGCTGCCATTCCGGCTATTATAAAATTGGTAACATTCAAATGTACCATCCCTGTTTGGTTGAGGCCAAATGAAAAAACAAATCCTAATAATCCGCCAACAACCACACTTGGCCCAAACATACCTCCGTTGCCTCCGCTTCCCATAGTGATAATAGAGGCAAAAGTTTTACCGATAAGTGAAAAAATCGCAAATATCAGAAGTGCCCAAGCGATGTTCTGGTATTCAGAAAAGATACTATTGGAAAGCAAGGATTTAAAATTGCCATCCAGCAATTTTTGAATCGTAATGTATCCCTCGCCATACAATACTGGCATCAAAAAGATCATAATGCCCAAAGTAATTCCTCCAATAAAAACTTTATTGTAACGGTTCTTTATTTTTTCAAAAACACCTCCCAGTTTTACATTTAACCGACTGAAGAAAACAGAATAGATTCCTGAAATAACGCCCAGAGCAATATAATACCAAAAAGCATCTAACATCCAACCTTCCCGCGATACCAATACAAAAAGAGGCTCTTTATATATAAGCTGAGAAATGACAGAGGAAAATGCAGATGCAATTAATAATGGAATCACCGCAGGAATAGAAAATTCCGGCATGATAACTTCAATAGCAAAGATCATCCCTGCAACCGGGCTGTTGAATGCACCTGAAATTCCAGCCGCGGCACCACATGCAAGCAACAGTGTTGTTTCGCGATAATTTAATCCAAAAAAGCGCCCAATATTAGATCCAATTGCCGCACCACTGGCTACAGCCGGAGCTTCTAATCCGGCTGAACCTCCAAGGCCCACAGTCAGCGCGCTCGAAATAACCTGGCTATAAATATTGTGAAAATCAAGTTTACTTGAGTTGTGAGAAATATTGTAAATAATAGCAGGTATCCCATGTTGAAATTTACTTCGCCTGATAAAAGTCCGGATGTACAAAACAGTGAGCAGAATACCAATAAGAGGAAAGAAAAAATAAAGATAAAATTTATATTTCCAGTGAAAATCATTTATCAGGAAGTTGGCTACGTAATGCGTTAATTCCTTTAAAACCGAAGAAGTAACGCCTCCTCCAATACCAACCACCGAGGCCGCGATAATTAAAAAATTGGAATTGGAGATTCTTTGTTTACGCCATTGATTGACGATTTCGATATATTTCAGCAGCTTTTCGTACATCTTAGCTGATAAATAAATGTTTAAGGTTAAAAATTTGCGCGAAGGTAATTACAAAAAAAGGATGTTTAAAAGAAACATCCGGCCTCAAAAAATTATATAATCCTAATAACAAAAGGTTGATAAGAATTATTTAGAAATCTTTTTAATCTCGAAAGAAAATTTAAAACCAGGTTTCAAATTTTCAAAAAAGATATAGCCATGAATTAAAATTTTTAGCTAATCATAATTTTAACCCAAACAACCTTCTATCTTTGAATCATGAGCCACATTGGTATTTGGGTTATTTCTATTTTTTCAATAAGTACAATTATTATAAGGCCTTTCAAATTACCAGAAGCAGTTTGGGCTGTAATAGGTTCCTTACTTTTAATTATTGGTGGTTTTATTTTACCTAAGGATGCAATTAGAGGCGTTCTAAATGGAGTAGATGTTTATTTATTTTTAACGGGAATGATGTTGCTTGCAGTAGTTGCCCAGGAAGAAAAACTTTTTGATTTTCTGGCCGCTTATGCCACAAAACTTTCCCGGGGTTCTTCTAAAAGGTTTTTTATTTTAATTTATATCGTTGGAATCATTGTTACTGCTTTTTTATCAAATGATGCAACTGCCGTTGTGCTCACACCAGCCATTGTTGCAGCAACAAAAACCGCGAAAATTAAAAAACCTTTGCCTTTTCTCTTGATCTGCGCATTTGTAGCCAATGCAGCCTCTTTCATGTTGCCAATTTCCAATCCTGCAAATCTCATTATTTACAAAGGCCACCTTCCTTCTTTATTGCATTGGCTTGAACAATACATTTTACCATCGTTAGTTGCGATCATGGTCACTTTCATTTTGTTATGGTTTACACAAAGAAAAAATTTAAACCAAACTATTGAACTTGAAAATGTAGAACCCAGCCTTTCTTCAGGAGCCCGAACCGCACTCATCGGGATTACTGCTACTGCTTTTATTTTATTGACTTGTTCAGCGATGGGTATTCAGTTGGGTTTACCTACAGCAATTACAGGAATTATCACTTCTTTAATTGTAATTATCCGTTCCCGAAAAAATCCTTTTACCATTGTTAAAAATGTTTCCTGGCAAGTACTTCCTCTCGTTGCGGGATTATTTGTTATAGTAGAAGCACTGAATAAAACCGGAATCATTAAAATCTTGTCAGGCCTTTTACATCAATCCCTTTCCAGTTCGGTTGTGGCAGCAACTTGGGGAAGCGGCATTGCCACCGCTTTTGGATGTAACCTTTTAAATAATCTTCCGACAGGTTTAATTGTAAGCAATGTTATCCAGCCAACCCATGTTCCTGAAATTGTAAAAAGTGCTATATTAATCGGGATTGATTTAGGGCCAAACCTTTCAGTTACCGGCTCGTTGGCAACTATTTTATGGCTTGTTGCTTTACGCCGCGAAGGATATGAAATAAATGGATGGAACTTTTTAAAATTAGGCATAATTATTATGACAATTACACTAGTTTTTACTTTGGCTTCAATATGGATTTAAAATGTAATTGAAACCCAGGTTTATAGTAGCGAATTAAGGCTTGTTTTAAGAAAGATATGCACACATATGATTTTTTTAACCATTTACTTCAAAATAAAAGTTTATTTTTAATCCTATCATATTCCAATATTTTTAATACAAAATTTATAAATTTAATCACCCCTTATATTAATATTTTAACCTTTTTACCCATTTAATAAATGGTTATTGGAAAGATAAAATAATCGAAAGAATAAAATTATGCTTACCCCGCAATTAGAAAAAACGCTTGTTACAAAATGGGATAATTGTTGGCCAGTGAGTGATTTAAGGCCATTCGCACTTCTTGACCTGATAAGTTATATTTTTTTTATAAAAAAATTAGACGACTGGGAATTAATTCACCCAAAAGTAAAATCTTCGGGATTTGATAATTTTATTTACTCCAATGAAATAGAAGAATTTACATGGAGTAAATTACAAAAGCTGGATGCAAGGGAAATTCAGCTACTATTCAATAAAGATCATGGCGTAATAGATTTGATGAAAAATTATTCCTCCCTAAATTCTTTGTACAGTGATTATTTTAAAGCGCCTCTTCTTATCGCACCTACTCCCAAGTTGATATTTAATGCAATTGAAATTATCAATATTATTGAGACAAGCGACAAAATAAACCAGGGAGCTATTATTGAATTTCTTTTTAATAAATTGAAAGGAACCGGCCAAACCAAGCAGGAATTTATTCCTGAACCTATTTCTAAATTAATGGTTTCCTTAGCGGGCCCTACTGTTAAAGACACAATATTGGACCCTTCTGCAGGAAATGGCAGCCTTCTTATAAATACTCATCAGTATATTGAAAGACACACCCATTCGGCAGCACAGCAGTCAACAATCAATCTTTTAGAAACTAACCTAATTGGGATAGAATCTGATCTGGTATTGCTGCGCCTGGCAGCAATGAATATGACACTTCATGGAATAAAAAATCCTAATATCCATGTTGAGCCATCACAAAATGAAAATTTTATAAACAATTATTCACTCATTTTATCTGCTTTAATGCATTCGCAAAATCCACTTAACCAGGTTAATCAAAATGAGGCAAATAATCTGGAAAGAGAAAATTTATTATTAACATGCATACTCGAAAATCTTAGTGATGATGGGCGTGCTGTTATCCTGGTTCCACAGGATTTATTGAAAAGTGATAACCCTTTAATAATTAAAAACAGAAAAAACATTGTTGCTCATTATAATCTGGAAGCTGTAATTACTTTAGGCCAACAAAGCGATTCCATATTTTCCGGAGCAGGAATCCTGATTTTTAATAAATCAGCGACAAGAACCACAGAAAATGTTTGGTTTTGCAAATGGGGTATTGAAAAAAAGAAAAACCGGAAGAATCTGGAAGAGAATAATAACTCTAAAGAAAATGAAAATGAAGAATTTAGTGAAGTGACAGAGATTTTAGATAAATGGAGAAACCGAAAAGAATTTAAAAAAGAGCCTTCCCGCAATAGTTTTTATATATCAGCAAAATATTTCAAAACCAATAATTATAAATTAAGTTTCAATGATTATAAACTAATCAGGCAAGATGTGGAAACAGATAATGAAAGAGAAAATCATTCTTCAACTGAAACAGGAACCATTATTACAGCTAAAAATGAAAACCTTGTAGAGTTTTTTGAAGGAAGCCCACAGTTGCCCGAAACGAAGAAAAAAAGAAGAACCGCTCCAATAATTATTACGTTAATAATCCTTATACTAGGAGCCGGAACCTTTTATTGGTTTTATTTAAAAGGGAATTTCAACAACTTACTTAGCAGGGATAAAATTACAAGTTCAGTTTCAAAAATACGCGCTGCCAATGATTCAGAAGGCCCTAAAGGAGATACTACAGAAATTAATAATTCAAATTCAGCTAATAATGCAACTCCGGATTCCACATCAGAATTATCAACAAAATATAAAGTTGTGAACAAAGCATGGTTCTATTATGAACCTAACCCTTCCAAGATAAAACCCCTTTATATACCAGAAGGCAAAAATGTAATACTTAGCCCCACCGAGGAAGAGAATGGATTTGTTTATGTAGTTTATAAAAACAGCCGAGGCGAAGAAACGCATGGCTGGTTAAATAAAAAAGACCTGCGGCCTGTTGAATAATTTTTTAATTAAATAAAGAATAAAATCTTTTACGTTTGTGCATTAAGGTTATATAACTGCTTAAAATAGGATTCTGATGAATTTGTTCGTTTACTGAAACAAATCATAATTTAGCTTCAAAATTTCAATTTTGCTTTCAGTCAGCCAACTATTTATTTACCCGGTAAAATCATTAGGTGGAATCGCACTCAATTCGGCTAACGTAACCAGCCGTGGCCTTCAATACGACAGAAGGTTTATGTTGATAGATGAAAATAATTGCTTTTTAACACAAAGGCAATTTCCCGAAATGGCATTATTGCGGACAGCAATCGAAAACAATAAGCTTTTAGTTTTTCACAAAGATTTTAAAGAAGAAAAAATCGTTTTGCCCCTGGTTCCTGAAATGGATTCAAATACCCTTTTGGTAAAAATATGGGATGACGATTGTGATGCTCAACTGATCAGTAACGAAGCAGATAATTGGTTTACGGAACAATTAAAATTTTCGTGCAGATTGGTTTACATGCCTGAAAATACAAAAAGAAAAGTTGATCCAAAATACGCGTTAGATAATGATATAACCAGTTTTGCAGATGGCTACCCTGTAATGATCATAGGGCAGAAATCTTTGGATGACCTCAACAGCAGGCTAACAGAAAAGCTTCCCATGAACCGCTTCAGGCCAAGTATTGTATCTACCGGAGGAGCCGCTTTTGAAGAAGATAAAATAGAACAGTTCAGAATTAAAGAAATTGATTTTTACGGTGTAAAACTCTCAGCAAGATGTGTAATCACTACCACAAACCAGGATACTGCGCTTACAGCAAAAGAGCCTTTAAAAACGCTTGCCGGATACAGGATGAAAAACAATAAAGTTTTTTTTGGGCAAAATTTACTTTTAAAAGGCAACGGCAAAATTAGTATCGGCGATAAAATCGAAATTGTAAAGTAACAAAAAAGCATACCAGGTTTTTTTTGAACTTGAAATGTTCTGCGCTTACTCTATTTCAAATAAAAGCACTTGAGTTTTTTCCAGTGGGTTAAAATTATTATCAACTATAAAAAGAAGCGATCTTTTACCGTCTGAAAGTTGGGGGCCAAAAGTTATTCCTTCAACATTATCAATATAGATTCCGAGATCGTCCATGTTTAATAATAATTGTTTTGAAGCTATTTTTATTCCCTTTTTATCTTTCAATGAATTTATGTTTTCTATATCTTCTGCTGAAGAAAGATCCGCAAGAAATACTTTGATAGTGCAAGCCAACCTTCCTGTTGAATAAGACCGTTCGAGCACCAATAATTTATTATCGCCAATATATAAAATATCAGAAATGCCATTTATTTTAAATGATTCTGGAGTTATAGCAGGATGAGCCACCGGATCAATACGGTAAGCATACTGGGCTACCGGCTTTTTTGTCGCCATATTAAATTTTAATATTCTTATAATTCCGGAAGAATCACCTGTGCCGGCTCTCGGCCCATCCTGATACAAAGGCTCTTCCACACTTACAAAAAGATTTTTATAATTATTGTCAAAAGTTACACCCTCGAAAACACTGTTTCTCCGTGGCCCTTCTTCCGTAGCATGCATGATTACCTGGGGAGGCAATTGAATCGTATCTATATAATTTCCTTCGGTTGTTATTTCAGTAACAGCGGGATTTTCAAGAACTATTTCTTGAGGAGTTACGATTCTTTCCCCTTCACTGCTCCAAATAAAAGTATTTCTTTTTGGATCGTACCTCAAAGCTTCGGGATCAGGAGTATGAAATGGATCCTGTTGTGAATTAGGGTAAAAATTTCCTTTTTGATCTTTTAAAAAGGTCGCTTTAAGAAAAACAACACTATCAATTATTTTATTATTAATGACAATTCGGGCGGTATAAAACCGTGATGGATTTTTTTCAGAACGGTCATCAGAAATGAAATAGTATTCATTTTTTTCAGGATTAAAATCTATACCTGAAAGGCCGCCAACCGTAGTATTTTGAAACTGGTAATTGAAAGTGACAATGTATTCGCTCAAAAATTTTAAATGAGTTATATCTCCTGTTGTTTCTACTTTTTTTGAAGTTGAACAAGATGAAAACAGGTAAGAAGCAAGAATAAAAAGACAGATATTTTTTGACATACAAAAATGTTGATTAAACTTTTAATCTGGAAAAGTAAATAAAAAATATTGCTTTATTTTAGTTTAGAAATTATTAATTTAGCAACGTTTTTTTTAACTATTGCTTTTCAGAATTAAATTCCTTTTTATGAGAAAAATTATTGTTACTATACTTATTATTATCGTTGTTATAATTGCCGGAGCAGCTGCCTATTTAAAATTGGCATTGCCTAATGTTGGCGCTCCTGAAAATTTGAAAATTGCAATTACCTCTGAAAGAGTAAGCCATGGCGACTATCTTGCAAATCATGTTACCCTTTGTATGGACTGCCATTCAACCCGTGACTGGACAAAATTCTCAGGCCCAATGATACCTGGAACCAATGGAAAAGGAGGAGAAAGGTTTGACGAAAAGATGGGTTTTCCTGGTGTATTCTATTCCAAAAATATTACACCTGCAAATATTAAAGATTGGACTGATGGTGAAATTTTTCGGGCTATCACAACCGGCGTTGATAAAGATGGGAATGCACTTTTCCCTGTGATGCCTTATCATTATTATGGACAAATGGATAAAGAAGATATTTACGATATTATTGCATACATCGGAACTTTAGCGCCAATAGAAAATAAAACACCTGATCATACTATTGATTTTCCTATGAATTTTATAATAAATACAATTCCTGTAAAAGCTTCATTCGTTCAAAAGCCTCCTAAATCAGATACTTTAAAATATGGAGCCTACATGGTAAATGCGGCAGCATGTATGGAATGCCATACGCAAGTAAATAAAGGGCAGATAATTCCTTCGCTTGCTTTCAGTGGCGGCCGATTGTTTGAAATGCCTAATGGTAAAGTTTATTCTGCTAATATTACTCCCGACAAAGCCACAGGCATCGGTAACTGGACTGCGGATCAGTTTGTAACAAGGTTTAAAACCTACACAGATCCCGCTAATGTTAAAAAGCTTTCTGCTTCCGATGTCAATACAATTATGCCATGGGTAATGTTTGCCGGAATGGACACTTCAGATTTGAGGTCTATCTATGCTTATTTACAAACCGTAAAGCCCATTAAAAATGAAGTGGTGCATTTTGTGCCAGATAAAAAATAATTGAGTTGCTTAAATTATTATAAAGCCTGCTTGAGAAGTAAAAAATAGATTGGAATTAATAACAATTATATTTCTGGACAATTTGAAATTTTAAAAAAGCTATAGTCAAAAAAATATTCCTTTTATCCAAAATAAAACAGAAACGAATGAAAAAAATATTTTTTAGCGTCATCATTATATTTTTAATGTGTAACGTCAATGTATATGCGCAAAAAGAAAGGGCAGTTTGGAACAAAGCGAAAGCAAATGAATGGTATGCAAAAAAAGGGTGGCTGAGGGGAAGTAATTTTATTCCCAGCACAGCAATCAACCAGTTGGAAATGTGGCAGGCTGCGACGTTTGACCCTAAAACAATTGACCGGGAACTGGGTTATGCGCAATCAATAGGTTTTAATGCAATGCGTGTTTTTCTGCATCACGTAGCCTGGCAGGAAGATCCTTCAGGATTTAAAAAAAGAATGAACGAATACCTCGCTATCGCTGACAAACACCACATCGGAACAATCTTCGTAATATTTGATGATTGCTGGAATGATAACTACCACGCAGGCAAGCAACCGGCACCAAAAACAGGCATTCATAATTCAGGCTGGCTGAGAGACCCCGGAACCAGGTATCATACAGAACCTTTGCTGGGAGATACTTTGGAAAAATATGTAAAAGATATACTGGCAAATTTCAAACACGATAAAAGAATTTTACTTTGGGATCTTTATAACGAACCAGGAAACTCTAACTATGGGGATCAAAGTATAGGCCTTTTAAAAAAAGTGTTCAAATGGGGCAGGGAAATCAATCCCGATCAGCCTTTATCAGCAGCCGTTTGGAATAGTAACTTAACCGATTTGAACAGTTATCAATTAGCCAATTCTGATGTGATAACTTACCATAATTATGATAAAGAGCCCGAACATGCAAAAGTGATTGATAGTTTAAAAACTTATGGCCGGCCTTTAATTTGTACCGAATATATGGCAAGGACAAGAGGCAGCCTTTTTGCAACAATTATGCCTTTACTCAAAAAGAATAATGTGGGCGCTATTAACTGGGGATTGGTTACGGGCAAAACAAATACAATGTATGCCTGGGATACACCAATGCCAAACGGTGGAGAGCCAAAGATTTGGTTTCATGATATTTTTAGAAAAGATGGAACTCCATTTAGTGAGGATGAAATTAAATTGATAAAATCATTAACAGGTGCAAAATGATTTCATTTATTGTAAAAGATTTGCAGTAAACAAACAAATAACTGTGAATCCTATTTGAATAGAATTCGAATCAAAATGATAAAATATTTATTGGCAATCTTATTGCTTTCGGATATCAGTACAAATGCTCAGCCTGTTAACCAACATGTAGTATTAGTAGAATATGCTTTTAGCCAATTTTTACCGGGAAATATAAAAATGAAATCCGGAGAAACCTACGATCGCATTTTAAATTATAACATTGTTACCAATGAAATGATATTTGAAAATAATGGAAAATACCTTGCCATTGCTAATCCTGAAAAGGTAGATACAGTTACTATCAATCAAAGAAAATTTATTTTTTTAAATAATAAATTTTACGAAATTCTTTTCAATTCAAAAATGCCTTTGATGTTGGAATATACAGCAACCATACAGGAACCTGGCACTTCTACCGGCTATGGCACCACTTCGAATACCGCTTCGGCTTCTACATTTAAATCTTTGATTAGCCAGGGCGGATCTTATACACTTCAATTACCGGAAGGCTACACAGTTATTCCCCGTTATGAATATTGGATTTTGAAAAACGGGCAACTAGAAAGAGCCGGAAATGAAAGAGGGTTGATAAAAATTTTCCCAAAAAAGAAAGATGCTATAAAAGAATTGGTACAAAAAAATCAAACTAACTTTTCAAAAACTGAAGATTTAATTATGCTTGTAAAAAGCCTGGAATAATAGATGTGGTTTATTTTCAACTATTCTAATTTAAACTATCTAAACAATTCTAAACTCCCATAAAACTATTCTTCAAATAATTCTAATCTCCCCGAAGTACACCTAATAGTTTCCACATTTTCTTTCTTACGTTATTATCGCTTCCGTCGTAATTATTAACCACAAAAGAAAAAGTATAATCATTATTGTCTTTTCCTTTTATAAACCCTGTATAAGAAATGACGCCGTTAATAGATCCGCTTTTCATTTTAAATCCGGCAATGGTTGGAAGTGCGTCAAAGAAAGAAGGAAACCACGATTGCTTTCTCGCATACTCCATTACTGTTACCAGCGCTTTGGTAGTTACCCGGTTTGATGGTGATAACCCGCTTCCATCCATGATATTAATGGCGTAAGGCTCTATGCCTTTGTCTTTCCAGAAGTTCTGAATGACAGTTACGCCGCTGTCTGTTACACCAGCATTGGTGTATTTATACGCCAATGTTTTTATCAAAGCTTCTCCGTATAAATTAATGCTTCTTCTCAAAAAATGAAAGATGATACTATCAAGTACCGGTGATGTATAGGTGTAAAATACTTTTACATTCTCAAGGTTTGACTCTTTAGGGTAACCGGCTGAAACTTTTTCAATAGAAGTATTTTTTAAAGCCGCTTCTAATGTCATCGCCAGTTGCACAGCGCCATTGGGCATTGCTCCCGAAATTGTAAAATGATCTTCGTTTACGGGTGTAGTGCCTCTTACATATCCATATTCTTCGCCTAGCGGGATATAAATATAATTATTATCACCACTTCCTTTGGCTCCTGAAGTAACTTTTGATTTTAAATGAAGCCCATAAACATAAGAAGGTTTTGTTCCGGCAATCTTTACGGGATCCCCAATGTTTTTTCCTGAGCGTAAATAAAGGTCATACTGATTTTCGCGCCAGTTGAGCGCCCTGGCTCCTGCGCCATAATAGTTTCCGATATCCTGCCAGTTCCAGCCATCTGGCGTGGCCTCACTTTGCCATAAATTTTCATCAGCATAAACGTGGCCGGTAATTTCATGTATGCCTTCCCGTGATACCGCTTTCTTAAAATCATCAATCACACTTTCTTCGTTTGCTGTACTATAGCGCCAACTTCCCAAAGTAGGGTCACCGCTGCCTTTCAAAATAAGATTCCCGTTTAAAACTCCGTTTACTATCTTACCTGTATACCCGAGCGTGGTTTTATAAGTATAATCATGGCCTAATAATGCAAAGGCTGTAGTTGCGGTAATCACTTTCTGGCAACTTGCCGGAGCCACGCCTATCTCAGGATTTACTTCTGTAACGGCTACGCCGGTTGTATTGTTGATTACATAAAGGGCGATGGTTGCATGTTTAAAAGTACTATCGCTGGCGAAAGATTTAAAAGCGGTATTAAATACCTGGTTGATTTTTTGCGCAAAGCCCTGTGTCGAGCAAATAACCAGGAAGAGAAATAATATTTTTTTCAATACAAAAAGTTTTTAAGTTTTGTGCAATCAAAACTAAAAGATTCCTTGCAGAAAATCATATTTACAGTAAAAGAACAAATAAAATCATCCGAATTTATTGCTTTGCTGTGTTAAAAAAACTCAACATGAAAACCGATAAATCAAAATGACAGTTTAATTTTGCCGTTAGAATCAATTTGTAATTAACAATGAAACCAGATTTTAAGAAATACGGATTTAAACTTTTTTTATTTGCAGCCTTTGCCGTTTTTTCATGTAATCAAAATACAAAAAAGCAAAATGAAGTTTCTGAAAAAACACTTACTAAACCAAGTATAGATTCAACCCATGATTCGATTGTTTATCAATCTGAAAATTTGATTCTTCGCAGGCTTTCGCCGCATGTGTACCAACATATTTCTTATTTAAATACGCACGATTTTGGTAAAGTTGAATGCAACGGAATGGTGGCCGTTAATGGCAACCAGGCTGTCATCTTTGATACGCCGGCAAACGATTCAAGTTCGGAGGAACTTATAAATTATGTAACGAAAAATCTGCAATCTAATATTATCGCAGTCATCCCAACTCATTTTCATACGGATTGCGTAGGTGGCCTCAAAACATTCAGTGAGCATCACATTCCCGGTTATGCATCTTTTAAAACCATTGAAATTCTAAAAAACAAAAACAACAAATATGCTTCCGTTCTAAAAGGTTTTAGCGACAGCCTTATTTTAAATATCGGTGGCGAAAATGTATATACAGAATATGTGGGCGAAGGGCATACGAAAGATAATGTGGTCGGTTATTTTCCTGAAGACAGTGTATTGTTTGGAGGTTGCCTTATAAAAGAATTAGGTGCCGGAAAAGGAAACTTAGAAGATGCAAACGTAAAAGCATGGCCTTCTACTGTTTTAAAACTCAAAGAAAAATACCCGCAGGCTAAAATTGTGATTCCGGGGCATGGAAAGCCGGGTGGTACAGGATTGTTAGATTATACAATTGCCCTATTTAAATGAAAATTGGGGGAAATAATTAATTGAATTAAATTTAGTTTGTAATTATTGTGGCGAACATTGCGCCAGCAATTAAAGCCAGACAAAAAATTTACATTTTTTAACTAAAATAAAATTGTCATGAAACAAGAACTTCAGGAAATAAGTGAAAAGCAAAAAGAATCCTGGAATCAATTTTCTCCCGGATGGAAAAAATGGGACACAGAAATCCTTGACTTCATGAAACCAATGGGTGATGAAATGATTGATTTGCTGAAACCCAAAGGCTCAGAAATATTTTTAGACATCGCGGGAGGAACGGGAGAGCCCGGTTTGAGCATCGCCGCTAAGCTTAAGGGCGGAAAAATTATTATTACCGATTTGGCAAATAATATGCTAAATGTAGCCCGCGAAAATGCCTCGAAAAGAGGAATCACAAATGTAGAATTTCAAGCCTGCGATGTTAGCGAACTTCCGTTTGCCGATGACACATTTGATGCGGTAAGTTGCCGGATGGGTTTTATGTTTTTCCCCGACATGCTTTTAGCTGCAAAAGAAATCCTGCGCGTATTAAAACCCGGTGGCAGGTTTGCAACAGCGGTTTGGAGCGGCCCGGAGAAAAATTTCTGGGTAGCCGCAATTGGTGGCGCCATTAATAAAAATATGCAGTTAACTCCTCCGCCACCTGGCGCACCGGGAATGTTTCGTTGTGCGAAAAGCGGTTTAATGATGGACATTTTTCAGCAGGCAGGTTTTAAAAATGTTTCAGAAAAAGAAGTGATAGGAAAATTGAAATGTGGAACTGCAGTGGGTTTATGGACAATGATGACTGAAATTGCCGCACCTTTTTCCGCAGCACTTAATAAGGCTGATGATGCTATGAAAGAAAAAATAAAAGAAGAGGTTTACGAAATGGTAAATGAAAAATACTCTTCCGAAAATATTATAATGGATGGAAGCTCTCTTATAATTTATGGTGAGAAATAATTAAACAGGCTCATTTTTTTTTATCCCTAAAAACCGGAATAAAATAGAAATTGATTTATTAATGATAATAGCTCAAACACCGGCGCTTTGGACATTTGAAGAAGATATTTTAAACAGAAGCTGGCTCGATTGGTTAGATGCCCATTTCTCTTTTGGGAAACCGCTTCATAGGTATGAAGCTATGCTTACACTTAATGCATATACACTGGAACTTACCGGCCAGGATAAGAAAACAAAAGAAGAATTTTCTTTAGAGATTTACAAACACGAAATAGAACAACTCTATCTCGGGTTTGATGACGCTTTTAATGCCATGGAAACAAGAAGCCTCGGATTAGCTTGGCTTCCACTAAGATTGATATTTACAAAGAATGGGCAGGAAAGAAAATTATACCTTATCATAAACTACAGTTTTGGAAAAACAGATAACAAAGAATATTTTGAATTTTTGAAACAATGGGTTTCATGAATTAGTTATACTCTTTAGATTTTTTAATTTTATGCCAGTGACTTTTGTTCGTTTGGAACAATGTAAAAAAATAAATAATTCTATTAATAAAATTTAAAATTAAATTTATCGGAAAGTTTAAATATTAAATCGGTTATACTATGAAAGGAAGAAAGCAATTATTGGTTATTTTATTTTTTTTATTTTCCGGAAGTGTTTTTTCGCAAAGCAATATTGACTCATTATCACTAACAAAATCTTTCAATTATGGAAAGTCTGTAGCAGTTTTTGGTGGCTCTGTTTCTGTGGTTCCGGCAAGTGACAGTGCGAAAATTTTGTGGACAAGGTATTTGGGAATGACGGTTACAAATTTTGGAGTTCCCGGAGCAGGCTTTTCTTCGCTGCAGGGAAAATCAATGCAGCAACAAGTAGATGAAGCCGGCATGTTTGATATCTATGTGCTATGGGCTTCCACAAACGATTACACCAATCACAGGGCAATTGGAAATTATACTGATTATACGGAATTTGATAATTATGATAAGGAAAAATTAACCACTCAGGCAGGAGGAATTAATTATTGTATCAAAAAAATTTATGAGATAAACCCTAAAGCGGTTATATATTTTTTTACATCGAGTAAAGCCTTTATTGACAGAGGCGGATATGACCCATTTTATCCACATGGGATGAATGAATATGTTGAAATGCAAAAAAAAATCTGTGAACTTCATGGCATTCCTTTTCTCGACCAGTTCTTTATCGGCAGTTATAATATTTACGATAAGCAATTGTATTATCATGATGCCATCCACATGAATGCTTTGGGTTATAAAAAATTAGGCGAATTACAAGTTTCGTTTCTTGCATTTCCATAATGGATTCGTTTTAAATAAGACGAACCGCTTTGCAGGTAAGGAATGTCAAAATAAAAATCAGGATTAAAAGTTGGTTTACTGTATTTTTTCCTACAAATGATCTAATATGGCAGCTATCTGTTTATATGATAACCTTACCATTAAATAAACCCTTTCTGATTTAATTTTGCTCCATGAAAAATATTTATGCTTCCATTATAACCATCGGCGATGAATTGCTGATTGGGCAGGTAATAGACACAAACAGCGCCTGGATTGCGCAGCAACTTAATAAAATTGGAATAGCCGTTAAAAACCGGATTTCTATTGGTGACGATGCTGACGAAATAAAGAATACATTGGATTTTGAAACAAAAAATGCCCAGGTTATCCTCATTACCGGCGGCCTTGGCCCAACTAATGACGACATCACTAAAAATGTTTTGTGTGATTATTTTGGTGGAAAAATGATCGTAGATAAAAGCGCTTTGGAAAATGTAAAATTCCTTTTTGAAAATATATATCATAAGCCTGTAAGCGAAGTAAATTTAAAACAAGCTGAAGTTCCTGATGTATGTGAGGTGATATTAAATAAAAGGGGTTCTGCGCCGGGAATGATGTTTCAGAAAGACGATGAAATCTTCATAAGTATGCCCGGCGTTCCTTATGAAATGCAAGGAATAATGGAAGAAGTAATTCCATTACTGGCAAAGAAATTTGAGCTTCCGGCAATTTTCCATAAAACCATTCTCACGGCTGGTATTGGAGAATCTGCGCTTGCAGAAATAATTAAAGATTTTGAAGATCATTTACCCAAAGAAATCAAGCTTGCCTATTTACCCAATTATGGAATGGTACGATTGCGCTTAACTACTTCGGGATTTGATAAAACCAAAACAGAAAATGTAATTAAAAGCCAGTTTACTGAGTTAAAAAAACTGGTAAAAGATTATACGGTAATTGATGAAGATAAAACCATGCAGGAAGTTTTAGGAAACATTTTATTGAAGAATAAAAAAACCATTTCTACCGCTGAAAGCTGCACAGGCGGTGCTATTGCAAGCCTTATCACTTCTGTTCCCGGTTCATCTGCTTACTTTCAAGGTAGTATTGTTAGCTATTCTTATAAAATAAAAGAATCTCTTTTGAATGTAAAAAAAGAAACACTGGAAAAGTATGGAGCTGTAAGCGAAGAAACCGTGAGGGAAATGCTTTCGGGCTTATTAGATAAAACCAAAACTGATTATGGTATTGCAGTTTCAGGTATTATGGGCCCCGATGGAGGTACAAAAGATAAACCTGTGGGTACAGTTTGGGTAATTGTGGGCAATAAAGAAAAACAGTTTGTGCAAAAATTTAAACAACGTTTTGAAAGAAAGAAAAATATAGAAGTAACCTCTGTAATGGCGTTGAATATGATGAGAAAGTTTTTGCTGAATGGTGAAAGCTAAACGGTAAGCTGAATGATGAAAGCCTACATCAGGGAATCTAATAAACAGTCAGATATTTATTCCTTTCTTTATCAAAATATTCAGGATGTATGAATGAAAGAGGAATTAAAATAATGCCGCCTCATTATTTTTCAGCACGCGATGGAAACGAAACAAGTATTCCCGAGGCTTACCGCTCCAAAGATTATAATGCTCCAGGTTTTAAAATAAATTCGGAAAGGAATAACGGGGAGGCAGACACGTAAATAAATGATAAAATAAAAATCTGCCTTATTTGTTGGTTCACTGTTTTCACCATTCACTTCTTTACTCTCTTACGCTTGCTTTCGTTGGTAAAAAATTCTGCAAACGTGTCAAAATCCTTTCTGTAAGAAAGTTGTACGCCCGTCCTGTTTCTTCTTGTAACGCCTGCTATATCGCCGATATCTGCATCACTTCTGTTAAATCCGATTACGCGTAACCTTCCATCCGGAGAAATTAAATATTGAAATGATACATCAGGTGTAAATAAGAAGTTGGAATTGGAGGTTGTAACGGATTGTCCCCGGTAATCTACGTCGCCCGCAACGGTTAACAGTAATTTATTATTCAAAAATGCTGTCTTCACCCCAAAATTTCCAACGTTCTGAAGTTCCTTTTGTGTAGCCCCCTTTTGAAAATTTAAATTACCCGTATTAATGTTGGTAATCAGGTTTACATTGCTGGTGTTAAGCACTTTTTTCAGCCACGAATTAAGTGAAGTAGATAAAGTAGAAGAGAGCAACTGACCAACGCTTCTTGTTACAAAATTGCCTGTATTATTTCCTGTCAGCAAGCCCTGGTCGCTGTTCATAAATTGATTAAACAATAATAAAGAAGCTACCTGGTTCATCAACGCTGTTTTGTCTTCCTGGAACCTGCTCTTTAAATATTCCGTGGCTATGGGGTCAGATTTTAATGGATTATCAAAAGGAAACTGGAATTCAAACTCAGGCGTGGGGTCTTTTAATGTGCCCCTCAATTTAAAAATAATATCAACATTCCCATACACATTTTGAGGGCCTGTTGAAGTAGGAATATTATTGAGGTTTACATTCTGGGCCTGGTAAATAGCGTCAATATTGAGTCTGGCAAGATAAGGGTCGCCCTGCCATTCGATATATCCCTGTTGTAATGTAAAAGGTGTTTTTAAAAAAGTCTGAAAATTGAAAGTATATTGCCCTTGTTCCACATTATACCTTCCCCTGATTGAAAGAGGCTCCGTTGTTCCCGCTGTAATATCCAATTTACCGCTACCCTGCGCTTTTATTACATCACCGGTAGTTTCATCAAGGATTACATCAATTTTTGCCAGCGGGTTTGCCGTAATCTGCATATTCACTTTGATGCTGGTATTTTTTCGGGAGATAGAATCAGCTTTCATCTCGTGGCCAAATTTTTTAAAATCGAGGTAATCCATCGAACCCGATTCCGCCGTTTCGCCCGTTGGCAAATAAATATGGCTGCTATCCGTAGGCTCTCCTGAAATATTCATTTGCATATCAGTTAAAAAACCATTTAACGATAATTCAGCGGTACCTACCACATGCCCGTAAAATTCATTATTGTCGCTGGAAGTAGTATTTAATAAAACAAATTTTGAAGGATTGTTACCAATAGGGTCTGTTTTAAAATGTAACTCATTAAAGAAAAAATTATCAAAGAAAGTATGATAAATCTTCCCCGTTACTGTTGCCGTATGATTGAGTGTATCTTCAATTTTTATCAGGCCAAAATCAATTTCATCCGGGTTAAAAGTAATGATTGAACTATCAGCCAAATGATAATGGCATTGTGTGTAATCAACCGTCATGAAAGTGCTGTCGAGCCTTATTTTGCCCGTTAATTCCGGGGCAGAAGATTTTCCTGAAATAGTTAATTTGCCGGAAGCCCTTCCATCAAGGGTGCTGAAGACTGAATTTAAATAATTTTCAAGAATATGGATTCCGGAATTATTTAAAACTACTGACCCGCTCAATTGATTTGAAGTGGTATCATTAAAAAGGTAGCCAAAATTGCCACTAAAATTATAAAGGTTGTTGTTGGAAATCATGTTTATTTTCAAATCTGCAGGCTTGGAAATATATTCGCCATTGGCGAGAATAATTCCTACCGAATCCTTTTCAAACCTGAACTGGTCAATCTTTGTATCAAACTCCACTGACATATTTCCAAAAGGGTCCTTGATACGAATATTTCCATTGAGGAGCCCGCTTAATTTGGGTGATTTCAAAAAAAGTGGCATAAAATCTTCTACTGAAATCTCCTGAACCGCAACTATTATGTCATTCCCTTTACCAGATACAGCGGGCTGGGTAGAAATATAAATGTCCTGCCCATTTTGCGAAAAACGTATGTTGTTGGCTGTTAGTAAACTGTCATTCAATTCAAGCACACCTTCTTTAGCGATCTCCCATTGCTTTTGGTTGATAGCAAAAGTGGATGGGTTAAAAATTAATTTAAAGCCATTTTTCCTGGTTTCAATTGTAGCTGAAATGTTGGCATTATTAAATGTCTTGTTTCCTTCTGCTTTAATGGATATATCAGAAATATCATTTGCAGCAACGAGTCTAAACTTTGTATCAGGCGAATGGAGGCTGTCATTGATTACCACATCATCAATATCGCCTTGTAAGGTAAGTGTATCCCTGTTGCCTGCAGCTGTAAAATCAATGGTATTGAAACTAATGTTGGAATAATTAAATTGAGGAATATCTGCCTGAATATTTAAAGCGTTGGCAGCGATATCAACACTACCCTGAATTACCGAATTATCAAAACCAGTGAGCCTTTCATCAAATAGATTGATATAATCACTTACATTTCTTGTTTTTACATAAAAATTGAAATCCTGGTTTTCAATATCCTTTTTGGGTTTATTAATATACGCCGGATAATATTTATTTAGAAATAGTTGAAAAGCGGTAGGAAGTTCCAGTATCTTAAAATTACCGTTAATAGCAGCGTCCAGTTCATTCGTTGCTAAGGTCAATAATTTTCTACCATTGGCAACAGTTGAATTTACATAAAGGGAATCAAATGATAATTGTTTCCCTTTATCGGATAAAACTGCATCAAATAATTTAGCAGAACCTAAAAAATTATCAATATTATTTCCAGTGAAATTTAAATTAAACCTTCCTGATATTAAGATGCTGTCATTCGTAAATTTAAGGTTCTTGAGGTGAAGCTTCCTTACGTTTGCCTTAAGGTCGAATTCGGGGTTTGATTTACTGAAATTAATAGAACCAACCAAAGTGTCAATAACAATATGTGGGTCATTTATACTGGCAGAACCGGTAAATTGCTTATTTTTAAAACCACCTTGCGCGATGATATTCGTATAATCATAACCGTTATATTGTATTTTAGTGATGTTACCATCTACGCCAAGGTCGAGGTTATTTGCATTAAATCCTTTTCCTTTTATTTTGCCATTGAAAACAATATCTCCCAAATCCGGATTATTAATAAATTTACCAAGCTGAAAATTTGTTGTAGAAACTTTCCCATCGTACTCGCTTTGCTTATTATCAGGAATGGTAAGATGAAGGTCAGTTTGTAAAACCCCTAAATCTGTAATCATAGTTCCATAGGCAACAAAATCATTGGTATAACCTGTATAGCTACCTGAAAATTTAATATTTCCGAAAGCGCTAAGGTTCGGATTCGTAATACCTTTCAGTGAAGGGATAAGCTTCGAAAGTTCCGAGTAGCTGGTCCTTAAATCACTCGTCCTGAAATCCACAAACGTTTTATTAATATCCGGCAACCCTCTTAAACTGATATTACCATTGAGATAATTTTGATTGCCGTCTGTAATTATCATGTCTCTTGCCACGAGGTTATCAATTGTGCCGTGTGCATTTCCGGTTAATGTAAAATCAGTTTTCCATGATTGGGTGCCAGGAGCAAAATAGGCAAGGTCATCGCTGCTTATTTTACTATTGTTAAAACGCCCATCTACAATTATATTATGAATAAAATCCTGCATGTCATCGTTAAAATGTTTATAATGAAGGGCAAAATAATTCTGCAAGTGGCTTTTATTGGTGAGGATATTGAGGTTTTTAAATTCCATCATTACAGGCGTAAATTTAAAATCGGCAGCTATATTTTTTAGAGTAAAACCACCCCTGTCTTTTGCAGAAATAGAAAAAACAGATTGCAAAGTATCGCCCAGCAAACTCGCATTTTTAAATGTTCCATTTACCCCTGAAAGAATTATATGCCTGGCATCAAATTCGTTGATGGTTGGTGCGCTTCCCCCTTCACTTTCAATTGCGAATAAACCATCTTTCATTGAAAAATCTTTTGCAGAAAGCCTCCAGCCATCTGTATTCCATCGAAACCCGTTTATTTTCGTAACAATTGTATCAGGTGCATTTGAATTACTTTGTGGGCGATTGCCCGTATAATCGTAAAGTGAAAATTCTGGTTTTTCTAACTGGATTTGATTGATACGGACCACGCGATTATTTAAATCAAATACATCAGTGTGAATATTTAATTTTGAAATAGAAACCAAAATATTTTCTCCACGCCATTCATCTTTTTGCCAGATGCGGATATTTTTTAAATTCAACACTTTCAGCCCCAGGTTGATAGCTGTAGACGAAGTATCCGATTTTTTGTTTGGGGATCCGGAGAAATAATCAATTAGAAACTGGTAGTTCCACAATGAATCTTTTCGGTTCAAATTTATAAATGCATCTGTTAACCCTATATAGTTAAGGGTAGTATTTTTTTTGAAAAAAAACCAATCCGTGATATTCACATTTGCAGCACCCGCAAATAATAAGGTGTCCTTTTTTCTATCCAATACCAATAAGCCCTGCATTGACATTTTATCAAAAAGTTCAAGATCAATTTTTTTGATAGTAACTGTGGTATTTAAATCTTTTGAAAGGCGGTTGGCAACTTTATGAATGATAAAATTTTGAAAAAAAGCGGTTTGAAGTAAAATCCAAAGGGCAAGAATCAACACAAGAATGCCTAATAAGGATTTGAGAAATATTTTTACAAATTTTTTCAGAAGAAATTATATTATCAGCAAAAATAAAGAAACGGCATGGTAAGCCAAATTAACTAATAATCTTATAGCGTTGATAAATTGTTAATCTGTAAAAAATAATTCTAATTGTTAGAAAGATTAATAGTAAACGAACAAATAACCCGGTTTTATATTCTATTCGTTTGAAGCAATACCTTTTGGTTCGGTGGTTTGGTTGACTAATTTCATATCCGGCAAAAGAGAAATAATCATTAAGCCAACCGCTCCGATGATCAATAAATACAAGCCATATTGTATTTTGGGGCAATAACCTGCATAGCAGTTTGTGAAAGTAACGTATGTTTTTATTAAATAACCAAGATTAAAGGCGGCAAAAAAAATAGCGGTTCTTTTTGCCCATATCTTATTTATAAAAATTAAGATTAAAGAAGCTGATGCAAAAAAGGTAAAGAAAATTCCAGGCTTTCCATAAATGTTTTTTTCTGAAAAAAAACCTGTAAAAGATTTATGCAGGTCAGGATAATAAGCCCATGGAAGAAAACAGCTGCCGGCAAGAATAATGCATGTAAGAAGGCCTAAAATTTTATAATATTTCATAATTCAAACCAAAAAAAAATTGTAAATATTTTGATTGCAATGTTAGTCCATTTTTTTTATTCCTTATTAATTAATGAATGGGCTACTGGCAAAAGTTACTTAAAAATTTTACCCACCAGGATTGAAACTTAAATGGAGCTTTTTACTTTGGGATATTTTTAAAAAATATTCCTTTAATCTTTTTGTTAAATGAATTAACAAAATTCTCCATTTATCACAAAGCATCTGGCATTAAATTTACATTGGCTTACATTCGTAAAATAAAAAATTTAAAAATGCGTAAATGTTTTTTACTACTCTTCTTTTATTCTTTTAGCCAATTTACTTTTTCTCAGGCGCCCAAAAATTACAATTCAGATCAGATTTTTCAACAAATAAAAAAGTTGGATGTTTTAGGTTCCGTATTATACGTGGCGGCTCATCCGGATGATGAAAATACAAGGCTGCTTGCATTTTTGGCTAACCAAAAATTATATCGCACCGGTTATTTGAGCATGACGCGAGGCGACGGTGGCCAAAATTTAATCGGTGATGAACAAGGCCCGGTTTTAGGATTAATCAGAACCCAAGAACTTTTGGCGGCGCGAAGAATAGATGGCGCAGAACAATTTTTTACGCGTGCATTTGATTTTGGTTATACAACCAGCCCGGTTGAGACTTTCAAATTTTGGGACGAACAAAAAATATTATCGGATGTAGTTTGGGTAATTCGCAAATTTCAGCCGGATATAATTATTACTCGTTTCCCTACAACAGGGGAAGGAGGCCATGGACATCATACGGCTTCTGCAATTCTGGCTGGTGAAGCTTTTGAAGCGGCCGCAGACCCAACAAAATTTCCTGAACAGTTTAAATACGGAGTAAAACCGTGGCAGGCAAAACGCCTGTTGTGGAATACATTTAATTTTGGAAATGTACATACTGAAAGCCCGGATCAGTTTAAAATTGATGCCGGTGGCTACAATCCATTGTTAGGCCAAAGCTATGGCGAAATAGCAGCTAAAAGCCGAAGCCAGCATAAGACACAAGGATTTGGCGTGCCTTCTTCGCGTGGTAAAGAAATGGAATATTTTAAAACCATTAAAGGCACTCCTCCTGACAGCACTTTAATGGATGGCGTAAAAACCGACTGGGAAAGGCTAAACGATGACGCGATGGAAAAATCGGTTCAAAAATTAATAAGTGATTTTTCTTTTGAACATCCTCAAAAATCTTTGCCGCAACTTTTAAATATTTATAAAACTTTAAAAAATTCCCCCGAAGGATATTGGCGCGATCAAAAAATGGAGCAGGTAAAGCAGATTATGAGAGAATGCATTGGCCTTTATTTGGAAGCAACAACCCGCACAATGTTTGCTATTCAGGGAGATTCTTTATCTGTAAATTTTGCAGCTGATAACCGGTTGGGAGGCGACGTAAAAATTTCTTCTATAACCATCCGCGATAAAAAATTTATGTTCAGTAATGTGTTGCCTTTGGATGAAAATGTTTCGCATACTGTTTCGGTTTTAATTCCTTCTGATGCAAAAATTTCCCAACCTTATTGGCTGGTAGAGCCGATGAATAAAGGTTCTTATAATGTTTCTGACCAGGCTTTGATCGGAAATCCACAAAATGACCCTCAGGAAGCGGTGATAAATTTATCTGTCAATGGTGAAGAATTAAATTATAAAATTCCTATTCAATTCAAATCGAGCGACCCTGTAAAAGGAGAATCATATCAACCTCTGTTTATCATTCCAAAAATAGAACTTCGCTCAAACCCTGAGCTGGCTTTATCTATCAATAATGAGCCGGTAAAAATTTTAGTTCAATCAATAAACAATTCTAATGCTGGTTCTGAAGTAAGCATTAAAGATTCTCTTTCAGAAAATGTTTCTAAAGGAAAAGCTTTAGGCGTATCAGGAGCTGGTTATTATTTTTCTATAAAAGATCCTGAAAAAAATAATATTGGAACGGTTGATTGGTCAACGAAAGAGGAAAATCAATTTTATGATTCCTATAAAACCTTAATAGAATACCCGCACATTCCTGATATCATTTATTTTACTAAGGCAGAATCAAAACTTGTTGAAATTGATTTAAAAATCACTGGTAAAAAAGTTGGCTATATTCCTGGCGCTGGCGATAAAGTTCCGAATGCTTTACAAAAGATGGGCTATAATGTAACCATTCTTTCGCCTGAAGATATTACTGCAAGAAACCTAAAGCAATTTGACGCAATTGTTACCGGAGTCAGGGCTTACGATATTTACAAATGGCTTTATGACGATTATAATATTTTGATGAATTATGTAAAAGAAGGTGGCGTTTTAATAGCTCAATACAATAGAAATAATAACATCGGCCCCTATAAAACTAAAATTGGACCTTATCCTTTTACCGTTTCCCGGACACGGATTACTGATGAAAATGCCACGGTGAAATTTTTGCAACCTGATAATGTTTTACTGAACTATCCTAATAAAATTAGTGAAAAAGATTTTGAAAACTGGATACAGGAACGCAGTACTTATGAGGCAGAAGATTATGACAAAAATTATCAACCATTTTTTGAAATGCACGATGCTGATAAACCTTCATCTTCCGGAAGCCTTATCTATACCGATTATGGAAAAGGAAGGTTTATTTATTCCGGATTGGTTTTCTTTCGTGAATTGCCCGCGGGCGTTCCCGGCGCGTTTAGATTATTCGCTAATTTAATTGCAAAACCTAAATAATAAAATGATAATTGAAATAAATTATAAATAAAAAAGTTGTGGATAGATCTGATAAAAAATATTGGAACAAATGGTACACTGCGGTGCTATCTTTTTTATTGCTGCAAATAATTTTTTATTACTTTATCACTCAATATTTTAATTGATTCAATAATTCAGAAATAAAAAAAATAATTTCTCAAAATAAAAAAGTGGTTTATTTGTCGGTTTACTGCGGTTTTAAAAATTCTACTTGAGTATCATCACCGGTAAATTGCACCTTCTATATAAAGCTTCTGATACACTTTTATGGGTAAGGGAATAAAGGAAACTATGGATACCGGGAAGTGCAATCAACAATTGCACTTCGTTTATTTTACTAAAATTCAAAATCCCCTCTATCACATTTTTGTTGGCTTCATAATAAATTTCGTGTTGAAAGTTTTTTAAATAATTATGAAGGCTTTCCTCGCCCTCCCTGAAATTTTTGTCAGGATTTAAATTACGGGGTTTTGCATCTATATTTAAAGCCAATAATTTTACATTTTGCCACTGGGGCGACGAACGCAACCTGTTAATTTTATCAAGAGAATGAACGGAATTAAAATGAAAAGGCACCAGCGCTTGATGAATAGTTTGGTACTTATAATTCACAGGAACAATCAAAACTCTTACCGGGCTTATTCTTGCGATTTTAAGAATGTTAGCCGACACAAAAGCGTCATTTGGAATATTTGTATTATCGCTGCCTAATAAAATCATTACAACCTCTTCCTGCTTTAATATTTCAAGAATACTTCTGACCAATGGCATTTCACTCACGGCTGATTGAACTTTTATTCCCTCTCCTACGTTTTGACTCATAGTTTTACAAACAAGGCCAAGTTGCTCTTTTTCACGGCCTCTTGTTTCATTAAGATAATCCTGGTCTACATTGGCAAATTCTCCCGCCATAATAACATTTTCATACATCGATGTATAAAAAGAGCGTAATAAAATAATACGTTCATAATGGTACTTTTTACACCACTCCGCTGCAAAGTTTAAGGCATTACCTGTTGCATCCGTAAAATCAACAGGTATTAATAATGTTTTCATGCTTCAGCAATTTACAAATGCAAAATTACAAAAGAGCAACATTATTTTCAAAATAAATAGTTTGATATTTAACTATCAAGTATTTAACTTTGTATAAAATAAAGGATGGCGCCTTTATTTATTTCAAAAAAAAAAATTACCCTTATGGCAAAATCAAACCGTAAATTTCAAAATACGAGGGAATTTACACATTTGCTTTTTGAATTAAGGAGCCATCTGCGCCAGTTTCTTCAAAAAAAATTCAGGGAAAATAATATCAGCCTTACATTCGAGATGTACCAGATTATGGCGAGCCTCTGGAAAGAAGATTGCATTAAGCAACAGGAACTGGCAGACCGGACTTTAAAGGATAAAGCCAGCCTAACCTGCCTGATAGATAATCTTACAAAACGTAAACTCGTTACAAGGTCAGAAGATCCTGCCGACCGCAGAAACAAGTTGATTTCATTAACAGAAAAAGGAAAAAATTTAGGTAAAGAAGTTGAACCACTGGTGGATGAATTATATGAAACTGTGAGCCGCAATTTTGAAATCAAAACAATTAATGAATGCATATCTACTATTCAGCAAATGGTTGATAATGTAAAATCAGGCTGATTTTTTATTAATTCACCTGTAAAAGCAAGATGAAATTTCAAGGTTCTTTTTGAACATAATTGCTGATTTGCGAAAAAAATATTTTCTTATAATGGAGGAATCATTAGTTGTTTATGGATCAAAGCGTGTAATCATTACCGTTACAGCGGTTGTTTGCGCGCTTCTACAAATTATTGATACAACAATTGTAAATATTGCTTTGCCGACTATGCAGGGAAGCCTTGGCGCATCGCTTACAGAGATTACATGGGTCATCACCGCGTATGCAATTGCCAACGTGATTGTGATGCCGATGACAAGTTGGCTAAGCCAGCAATTTGGGCGGCGTAATTATTTCGCAGCTTCTATTATGATATTTACTTTCACTTCATGGGCTTGCGGTAATGCTACAGGTATAGAAGAATTGATCATTTTCAGGTTTATCCAGGGAATTGGGGGTGGCGCTTTATTGGTAACGGCGCAAACGATTATTACAGAAAGTTACCCGATAGAAAAGAGAGCGATGGCTCAAACTATTTATGTACTTGGAGTTATAGTTGGCCCAACGCTGGGCCCTCCGCTTGGCGGTTATATCGTAGATAATTTTTCCTGGCCTTATATATTTTACATAAATATTCCCATTGGAATTATAGCCACATTGCTTACGCTTCAATTCGTTAAAAGCCCAAAATTCGCCGAAAAGATTAAAGCAAAATATGTAGATTGGCTGGGTATATTTTTGTTGATAGTTGCAATTGGCTCCCTCCAGTTTATCCTGGAAAAAGGGCAGGAAGATGATTGGTTCAACAGTTCATTAATTATTGCACTTTCGGTTATTTGTATTTTTGGATTTTATTTTTTTATCTGGCGCCAGCTCGTTTATAAACATCCAATTGTAGAACTACGGGTTTTACGAGACAGGAATTTATCTCTAGGAAGTATTCTTTCTTTTGTATTAGGTTTTGGGCTGTTTGGTTCGACTTTTATTATCCCGCTTTATACACAAACTATAATGGGCTGGACCGCTTTGCAGGCGGGTTGGCTTATGATCCCGAGCACTATTTTTACTGCGATAATGATGCCTTTCGTGGGCAAGATGATGGAACGCGGTGTCCCTTTTCGGATATTAATAACATCCGGTATGATTATCTTTTTTATTTATAGTATGATGGCTTATAAAGTTCTTACGCCAAATACCGGAAGCGATGCTTTTTTCTGGATACTTGTAATTCGTGGTATTGGGCTGGGGCTTCTCTCAATCCCTATCACCACCATGGCACTTTCTACTTTGAAAGGGCAGGAAATAGGCCAGGGTGCAGCGATATCCGGTATGATGAGACAGTTGGGTGGATCATTTGGTGTGGCTATTATCTCTACCTATCTAACAAGTGACACCCAGGTTCACCGAAACGATTTGCTGACTCATATGAATGTTACTGATCCTGCTGTTCAGCAACGCGTCAAAATATTAGCCGGTGGTTTTCATTCAAAAGGAATTACAATGGATGGTGCTATCAAAAGTGCTGATAAATTATTGGACCGGCTTGTAGATATCCAGGCAACAGTACTTTCATATATGGACGTGTTTTTGTGGATAGGCGTCATGTTTTTGGTTTGCATTCCTTTTGTAATATTATTTGTAAAGAAGCCAAAGAATAAAGTGGATGTAAGCCATGTGAGCGAATAAATTTGTATAGGTAAAAAGTAATCAATTAGAAAAGTAGATACACTGATGGCAATATTCAAAATGAATATAAAAGATTCAATCGGGTTTTATTGATCGTAAGAACAGGGTTTATGAAAATAAAAAAATGCTTTAAAAGTTTGTTTACTGGAAAATTATTAAAATAATAAAAGGATTCAACAAAAAAATGCCCATGGTTCCATGGGCATTTAAATTATATAAAAAGTTTTATTTTACTTATTCTCTTCCTGCAATTAATTTATCCTGCAGTTCTTTTAACTCATCCCATTTTTCATCGGCCGCTAATTGTGCCTGTTCAGGCCAGCTGGTTGGGTCCTGTGCGTTAAAATGACCGCCTGATTTTTCTAAAATTTCTTTAATATCTTCTGCTTTTGATTCAGCCAATTTAGCAAATGAATTGATACCAGCTTCATGAAGTACTTCTGCTACTTTAGGCCCGATTCCTTCAATTTTTGTAAGGTCATCACCTTTTTTACTGGTTTTTGTAGCAGCTTCAACCTTTGGTTCAACAGCCTTTTCGCTTGCAGAATGAGCTTCAGTTTTTGGTGAAGGATCTTCAACAGCTTTTTTACTTCTTCCGGCCCTACGGGTTTTCTTAGCTGGAGCAGATGTTTCTCCAATTCCTTTCCCGTAAATTTCATTGTAATCAACTAATTCTATCATCGCCATTTCCGCGTTGTCCCCTACCCTTTTTCCTAATTTGATCACTCTTGTATAACCACCCGGGCGTGACCCGATCTTTGGGCTTATCACATCAAATAACTCCTTTACTGCATCTTTATCCTGCAGGCGGCTAAATACCAAACGGCGTTGATGAGTAGTATTATCTTTCGATTTAGTGATAAGAGGTTCTACATAAGGCCTTAATGCCTTTGCTTTAGCAAGTGTAGTTACAATCTTTTTATGTTCAAAAAGCTGGCAGGTAAGGTTTGAAAGCAACGCTTTTCTGTGGCTCGCTGTTCTTCCAAGGTTATTAATTTTATCTCCGTGGCGCATGACTGTTGGTTTTAAGGTTATACCGTGTCAGGAATTATAACCTGTGAATAGTTTATTTTTTTTCCAAAATTAGCTAATCAGCGCATCGGCTAATTAGCTTATTAATTATTCTTCGTCTAATTTTATTTTACTAAGGTCTAATCCAAATCCCAGGCCTCTTTCGTTTAGAACCTGTTCGATTTCACTTAAAGATTTCTGGCCAAAGTTTCTGAATTTCATAAGGTCTTCCTGTTCGTATTGAACCAGTTCGCTTAATGAATTGATTTTAGCAGCTTTTAAGCAATTGAAAGCCCTTACAGAAAGATCCAAATCTTCCAAAGGTGTTTTCAAAACTTTGCGAAGCTGTAAAGTTTGTTCATCCACCAAATCTTCTTTCTTTTCTTCTTTATTATCAAAAGTGATATTTTCATCAGTGATGATCATCAAATGCTGAATCAAAATCCTTGATGCTTGTTTTACCGCCTCCTCAGGATGAATAGTACCATCTGTAATTACATCCATCACCAGTTTTTCGAAGTCAGTCCTTTGCTCAACACGAGTATTTTCGATACTGTATTTTACATTTTTGATTGGTGTATAAATTGCATCAATAGGAATGTATCCAAAATGCGAATTTTTCTCTTTGCTTTCTTCAGCCGGAACATACCCGCGGCCTTTTGCAATGGTGATCTCAATATCTAATTTTGCAGAATTGTCCATAGTACAGATCAGCAAATCAGGGTTCATTACTTCGTACAAAGGAGAAGCTTCCCCTATCATTCCGGCAGTAAATTCAGTTTTATTTTTTAATGATAAACTAATTTTTTCAGTGCCGCTATCCTGGTCTGTTTTTTTCTTAAACCTAACCTGTTTAAGGTTAAGAATGATTTCAGTAACGTCTTCTGTAATACCTTTTATTGTTGCAAATTCATGGTCAGCTCCAATAATGCTGATGCCTACAATAGCATAACCTTCCAATGAATTAAGCAATACTCTGCGAAGAGCATTACCAATGGTAACACCATAGCCCGGTTCTAAAGGGCGAAATTCAAATTGTGCTTCGAAATCATTACTTTTTTGAAGTACAATTTTGTCTGGTTTTACAAAATTTAAAATGGCCATTTTTTATTTTGTTTTGATTTGATTTAAAAATTGATTTGTTTTACTCACTACTTATTACTTAAAACTTATTACTTAGAACTTATTACTTATTACTTGCTGTACAATTCCACAATTAGGGATTCCTTTATATTTTCAGGAACACTTTCTCTTTCAGGATAGGCAATAAAAGTACCTTTCATTTCTCCTTCATTCCATTCGATCCAATTAAATTTTGGGTTTTTTGGTCGAAGGTTGGAAGTTATAGAAGTATTATGAGCTGCTTTTTCTTTTAGGCCAACTACATCGCCTGGCTTTAATGAATAAGAAGGAATGTTTAATACTTCGCCATTTACGGTTATGTGTTTGTGAGAAACCAACTGGCGTGCAGCCTGGCGGCTTGGTGCTATTCCCATACGGAATACCGTATTATCCAAACGTGCTTCCAGCAATTTAATTAATTGTTCACCTGTAACACCTTTACGGCGCGAAGCTTCATTAAACGTATTGCGGAATTGTTTTTCCAAAAGGCCATAAGTGTATTTGGCTTTTTGTTTTTCCCGAAGCTGTAGTGCATATTCTCCCAGGCTTTTACGCTTGCGGGCTGCTCCATGCATTCCGGGAGGGTTGCTGTTTTTTGTTAACCATTTACCATTGCCTGTAATGGGCTCTCCGAATATCCTGGAGATTTTGGTTTTAGGTCCTGTGTAACGAGCCATGATTGCTTTTTGATTTTTTAGTGTCGGTGCATCATCATTAAAAATCGAAAATTAATAATGCACCCTGTTATGAAAATTGGCAATTGGCAATTGGCAATATGCAGTTTGCATTTATTGCTGATGGCTAATTGCCTGTTGATTTATACTCTTCTCTTCTTCGGAGGCCTGCAACCATTATGTGGCAAAGGAGTAATATCTTTTATTATTACTACTTCGATACCTGATTGAGATAATGACCTGATAGCACCTTCGCGGCCGGAACCCGGGCCTTTTACAAAAACATCAACCCGCTTTAACCCTGCATCGGATGCAACCTTTGCTGCGTCAGCAGCGGCCATTTGTGCAGCATAAGGGGTGTTCTTTTTCGAACCTCTAAAACCCATTTTACCAGCAGAAGACCATGAAATAACCTGGCCTTGCTTATTGGTTAAACTGATAATAATGTTGTTGAAACTAGCTACGATGTGAGCTTCTCCGTAGGGTTCTACTTTTACTACTCTTTTCTTTGAAGATGCTTTTGATGACGCTTTCGCGTTTGTGGATTTTGCCATAATTGAATCCTAATAGGTAATCTTTAAAATGTTTTCCCCGATATTTATCGGAGTTGAATCAACCCTATTTCCGGCTTTTAGATGTCTGGTATTGATTCAAAAAATATAAGCCTTTTTGCTTTTGCCTTCTGCTTTTGCATTAAGCCTTCAGCCTTTAATTATTTCTTAGGTGCCTTTTTCTTCCCGGCAACTGTTTTACGTTTTCCTTTGCGCGTGCGGCTATTCGTGCGGGTACGCTGACCACGAAGCGGCAGGCCTTTACGGTGCCTTAACCCACGGTAACAAGCGATATCAAGCAAGCGTTTGATATTAGTTTGTACTTCACTGCGCAATGCACCTTCAGTTTTAAATTCGCTGCTGATAATATTCCTGATAGCAGTTTGTTCCTCATCATCCCATTGATTTACTTTTTTATCATAATCTACCTTTGCTTTTTCTAAAATATATCGGGCAGTAGATTTTCCAATACCATATATATAGGTAAGCCCTATTTCTCCTCTTTTGTTTTTGGGTAAATCTATACCGGCTATGCGCGCCATAAGAATTGTGAGTTTTTAATTTTAAATTTTAATTTTTTCTATTAACCCTGCCTTTGTTTATAACGTGGGTTTTTTTTGTTGATTACATAAAGCCTTCCCTTTCGCCTTACGATCTTGCAATCAACACTTCTTTTTTTTATTGCAGCCCTTACTTTCATGATCTCACTTTTAATTTTTAACCTGTGAAAAGTTTGTTATTTATACCTGAAAATGATTCTTCCTCTTGATAAATCATAAGGGCTCATCTCCACTCCTACTTTATCTCCTGGCAAAATCCGAATATAATGCATTCTCATTTTTCCCGAGATTGTCGCCAAAATTTCATGGCCATTTTCAAGCTTAACCCTGAACATCGCGTTGGATAAGGCTTCCAGGATTGTTCCGTCTTGCTTAATTAATGCTTGTTTAGCCATAATGTTTTTGGAGGCGCAAAGATAAGAGTATTATTTTGATTTATAAAAAAATACCGGGTATTTTATACAAGCCTCCTAAAACAATTCTGCATTAAAGATACAATAACAAAATTTTTAATAAATACACACGTTTAATATAAAAAAACGGGATAACTTTTTTTAATTTTGTGCCACCCTTAAAAAAACTGAATGAAAACAACCATTTCCTTTTTATCGCTGATCCTGATTTTTTCAGCTTGTAAGAAGAATGATTCTGATTCAACTCCCAAATCAGATTCATATGTATATGTAAATACTAATGCAGCAAGTTCCTGGAATTATCAACAAACAGATTCCTCGGTGGCTACTCCTACTACTTCAAATTATACGGTTACTTCTTCGCCTAACGACACCACTATCAACAACAGGAAATACCATGTTTATAATTATTCTTATGGTGGAAGCCAATATTTGAGTAATTCTGGGAGTGATTATTATCAATTTGATTCAATTCCGGTGGCCGGAGGAAGTAATATTGAAAGATTATATTTAGAAGATAATATTTCTACCGGAAATACCTGGACCCAGAATTTTAATTTAACCATCCCCGATTTTCCTTTACCTGTCTCTTTATTGGTAACTAATAAAATCGTAGAAAAAGGGATTTCGAGAACCGTAAATGGTATCACATATATTAATGTAATTCACGTATCTACCAGCCTTTCCTCGTCACTTATTCCATCTAGTTCTTTTATATCAGCCATCGATAGCTACTATGCCCCACAATTTGGATTGATTGAAAATACTTCAAAAATCAATCTTAATTATTCAGGATTAACTGAAAATGTAAATACGGCTACTGAACTAATGAGTTCTGATTTAAAGTAAATTAAATCACGCTATTAGTAAGATGAACTTTTGTCATGTCGTTATAATGATTCTGTAATACATGGACAGGAATAGAATTTGTTATTAGCCTTTTCTCATTTCTATACCAAATTTCAAAATGGGAAAATTCATCCTGTTTCGGCGTTTGAACCCTAAATGCACCTTTACTGTACTTTACAGAACCATCGTCATTTACCTGCTTTGTAAATTTCAACTTTAATAGTTGCTCTTCATCTACAGGCAAAGGGTAAAGGTCTTCCTGGTTGAAGTACATGCCCTGGACCCCATTGTCTACACAAATTTCTTTTTCATTATAGTTAAAATCAACAACTTCGCCACTCCAGGCCTGCCCATTACTTTCGGCAAGTACATAATCTCCTTTTTTTAGTTCGCTAAATTTTATCATACTTAAAAAATTTTGCTCAATTTATGAAAAAAATTAATTGGTTTTTAGCAAATTATGTATTTATTTAATTATTCAGACCAACTCATTACATAATTCTCATCTTCTATTTCCAAAGCTTGCCTTGTTAGTTGCAAAGGATGAAAAGTATCTACCATAACGGCAAGTTCTTTGGTCTCTTTCATTCCAATACTTTTTTCAACCGCGCCAGGATGTGGCCCATGTGGAATTCCACCAGGGTGTAAAGTGATCATTCCACGGGTAACATGCTTACGGCTCATAAAATCTCCATCTACATAATAAAGCATTTCATCACTATCAATATTACTGTGATTGTATGGCGCAGGAATCGACAAAGGGTGATAATCAAACAAGCGCGGAACAAAAGAACAAACTACAAAATTGTGCCCTTCAAAAGTAAGATGGACCGGCGGTGGCTGGTGGACACGCCCGGTAATGGGTTCAAAATCATGAATAGAAAAAGCAAAAGGGTAACAACATCCATCCCAACCGATTACATCAAAAGGATGATGCAGGTAATGAATGCCGTACATCATTCCTCTTTTCTTCACCATCAATAAAAAATCCCCTTCTTCATCTATGGTTTGCAAATTTTGAGGAACACGGATATCCCTTTCGCAATAAGGGGAATTTTCAAGAAGTTGCCCATAATTACTTAAGTATTTTTTAGGATAACGGACAGGGCTAAACGATTCTACAATCAACATACGATTGTTTTCTTTTTCAAACTCAAGCTGATAGATGCAGCCTCGTGGAATTACCAAATAATCCCCATAAGTAAAAGGAATTTCTCCATACTGCGTTTTTAATTTCCCATTTCCTTCATGAATAAAAATGATTTCATCTGCATCCGCATTTTTATAAAAATAATCGTGCATACTTTCCATTGGGGCAGCTAAAGAAATATGTACATCATTATTTACCAAAACTGGTTTACGGCTTTTTAAATAATCACTTTCAGGTTTGATATTAAATCCCTGGAAGCTGCGGTGTTTTAGCATTTTTTCTTCGGCCACTTCCGGAGATACACTATAAGCTTCGTCTGTTTTTATAATTTGAGTAGGAGGATGAGAATGATACAACAAGGAAGAATCAGAAGAAAAACCTTCGGTAGAAAATAATTGCTCAGAATATAAAGTACCGTCCGGCTTGCGAAATTGTGTATGGCGTTTATGGGGTATAGAACCTGATTTATGATAATGAGGCATGATAAATTATTTAGGGAAATAATTATTTAGAATACCATAAAATTACAAAAGAATCAGCAAGTAAAAAGAAAGGCTAAATCATTTAACAGGTTTAGGAATTTAGGAGGATTAGTAGTTTTGAAAAATCATTAAAGTGCAGTAAACAAACAAATAATTAGAATTTTTGTTTTTATTTTAATAAGAAACAAAGAGAATTTTAATGATTTGATTTGTATTTTCACAAAAAAAAATTGACACGAATCGGGCTTATTTCTGACACACATAATTACCTGGACCCAACCGTTTTCGAGCATTTTAAAAATTGCGATGAAATATGGCATGGCGGCGATTTTGGAACAGTGGAAATTGCTGATCAATTGAAAAACTTCAAACCACTAAGAGGTGTTTATGGAAACATCGATGGTTACGATATAAAAAGCGTGTATCCCGAACAGTTAGTTTTTATGTGTGAAGAAGTAAAAGTGATGATGAGGCATATAGGCGGTTATCCGCCAAGGTATAACCCGGAAACGAAAAAAGAGATTTTAATTCATCAACCAAAACTTTTTATCAGCGGCCATTCCCACATTTTAAAAATTATGTATGATGAGAAATTAAATTGCCTTCACATTAACCCTGGCGCAGCAGGAAAACATGGATGGCACAAAGTAAGGACGTTGATACGCTTTGCCATTCATGGAAAAGATATAAAAGATTGTGAGGTAATAGAATTAGGCCCGCGTGGCTAAAAAGGTAATTGTAATTATTTTAATTGCGTACCATTAAATTTGCAGGATGACTGTTTCAAAATTATTTTTTATTTCCCTGGCGTCAATATTGCTTTTTGCATCCTGCAATCCGGAAGATAAAACATCCAATCCTCAAACGGCCTCCGATCAAAATACGGTTCAAAATATAAAAAATGAAATTAACCAATATCCCGATTCTTTAATGCTTAAAGAAAATTTAATAGAAGCATATAGAAACGAAGGTTTTTATGACTCTGCCATTTCTATAGCTGACGAAGAAATAAAGAAGGACAGCGGAAGTGCTTATTTGTGGAACATTAAAGCAACTTTGTATTTTGAAAACAATGATACTTTACAAGCCATAAACTCTTTAAAAAAGGCAATTGATATTTATCCGCTTCCTGAATACCTGGTTGCTTTGGGAACAGTTTATGCTGAAATAAAAAATCAAAAATCATTATACATTGCCGATGAACTTTTACAGTCCAACAGAAGCAAATCCGGTAAGGACGCTTTTTTTATTAAAGGGCTTTATTATAATTATATAAATGAACCCCAAATGGCCATTACTTATTTAGATAGTTGCCTTAACATGGACTTCACTTATATGTATGCATACCGGGAGAAAGGCATCGCATTGTTCACTGAAAAAAAATACCAGGATGCTTTGAAAGTTTTGAGGCGTGCTGTTACTATTCAAAATAATTTTGATGAAGGGTATTATTGGATGGGAAAATGTTATGAAAAATTAAACGATACAAGCAGTGCCATTCAAAGTTACCAAAACGCATTGCTGTACGATAAAAATTATATTGAAGCAAGGAACGCTTTGAAAAGGCTTCAAAAAAACAACAACACTAATTAATCATTAATTTAAAAATAATGCCACTCATAGCTCCATCACTTTTAGCGTCAGATTTTTTACATCTTGAAGATGAATGCAAAATGCTGAATGAAAGCAAAGCAGACTGGTTTCACCTGGATGTAATGGATGGAAGGTTTGTGCCTAATATCAGTTATGGCATGTCTATAATCAAACAAATAAGAAATACCACTTCGAAATTTTTTGATGTGCATTTAATGATTTTGGAACCAGAAAAATATGTGGAAGAATTTAAAGATGCGGGTGCAAACGGCTTAACAGTCCACCAGGAAGCGTGCCCACATTTACACAGGAATATTCAACAAATAAAATCGCTGGGAATGAAGGCAGGCGTAGCAATTAATCCTGCCACACCAGTTATACTTTTGCAGGATATTATCTGCGATGTGGATTTGATTTTGGTAATGAGTGTTAACCCGGGATTTGGCGGGCAATCATTTATTGAACATTCAATTTCAAAAATAAAAGAATTAAAAAATCTGATAAAAGGTTCAGGTTCTTCTGCAAAAATTGAAGTGGATGGAGGAATTTCTTTAAAAAATGCCGCTGATATTATTAACGCCGGCGCTGATATTCTGGTTGCCGGAAGTTCAATTTTCAAATCTGAAAATCCAAAAGAAACAATTGAGAAAATGAAGGCGTTGTAATGTACTTTAATAATCCAATTCAACAGTAAACCCACAAATAACCCAGATTTTTATTTTCGATAAAATTACATTCCGTCATGGATCTGCTGCAGAACCGGTGCAATTTGTTTCATCCAATTACCTTCTTTAGCGTCCCAATTATATTTTTTTACGATGGCATCTGTTAACATCTGCCTTCCTTTGTATGCCTGCTCTTTTGAATAAAAACAATCAATCCATTTTTTATCTAATTTATCTTCATTCTGAATGGTAATACCACCTTGGTACCAATCCAGGCAATTGGGCAACGCAGTAAAATCAATCTCAGTTGCATTTCCATTTATAAACCCCTCAAAATAATAAGCAAAAAATTGAACATATTGTTTTACACGGCCTTTAATTTCTGCATCAGTTTCCTGCTTTTTTGGTTTTTGCGCCCACTCATAATTTTGTTTTGAAAAAGGATTTTTATTAGCATCAGTCCAGCTTGTATTTGTTGACTTATACGTCAATTTTGTTGTGTGCTTTTTTTCTGTGCGCGAAAGTACCAATTCATCTTTATTAATTCTGTCTATTATATAAACAGCCTTTATTCCATCATTATAATTTACATTAAAAACATTTCCTTTTAAACTAAATTTTCCATAAGACATTTGGCCAACCGGATTTTCCAGCACAGATGAATCGGACATAAAAACGATTCCCGGATCAAATAAAATCCCGTCATCATTGGTAAACGAAACGTCATTGGAAAGAGGATGGTCAGCGTCTTTTAATTCCCAGTATTGAATCAGCAAATGAAAAGTATCTTTTTCTACTGAGGCATTCTCAGTGATTTTTTCATTCGTATTTTGTGATGGCGATCCGCAATTTGAAAAAAGTATTGAGGAAAGAATAAAAAATATGATGATTGGTTTCCGCATTTTCCAAAAATAATAAAATAGAAATGAAAAGTGCATTTCCCGCGCTATGAAAATAAAATTTAAATCCTGATTTTTTTTAAAATAAATTGCTGATTTATTAGTTTATTCACGGTGAATGTCCTATTAACATTATCTTCACTTTATGAGACTAACGGTTTTTACATTTCTTCTTTTTTCAACCCTCACTTCTTTTTCTCAAAAGAAATCTGCATATGTTTCGGGTAAAGTAATAGATGAAAATGAAGATCCTGTGCCGGGAGTAACAATTACCATTCTTGGAAAGCAAAATGGAATTATTTCTTCTGATTCTGGCGTTTTTCGTTTACAAGTTCCGTCAGAAAAAGCATTTGCACTGGTTTTCATTCATTCAGGTTTTAATGAAGAACAGAAAAAATATTACCTCAGCCCCGGCGAAGAAGAATACATAACAGTTAGGCTTATACGCAGTAATAAAACACTTCAAACTGTTATTATCAGCCCGGATAAAGAAAGAAAAGAAACAGGGTTGATAAAAATTAACCCCAAGAATTCTGAAATGCTTCCAAGCGCTACAGGCGGCGTTGAAGGACTGATAAAAACCCTTGTAGGCAGCAACAACGAACTCACTTCCCAATATTCAGTACGCGGCGGAAACTATGATGAAAATTTAGTGTACATAAATGATTTTGAAATTTACCGGCCTTACCTCGTTACCAATGGCAACCAGGAAGGATTGAGTTTTATTAATCCTGAGCTGGTAAAAAATATTGATTTTTATACAGGAGGTTTCCAGGCAAAATACGGCGATAAGATCAGCAGTGTTTTGGATATTCAATATAAAAAACCGGTTTCATTCGGAGGTTCAGTTTATGTAAGCCTTTTAGAGCAAGGATTACATTTGGAAGGCCTTTCAAAAAATAAAAAGCTCTCGTGGCTTTTTGGAGTAAGAAGCAAAACCAACAGGAATTTATTAAGTAGCCAGGAAACAAAAGGAAACTACATTCCTTCTGCAGCTGACCTTCAAACTTATATCACCTATAAAATTTCTGAAAAATTACAACTTGAAGTATTGGGAATTATTTCGGGTTCAAAATTTACGCTTATTCCTGAATCTGCACAAAAATCTACCGCTGTTTTCTCGCCGCTATTCACGGCGAATATTGGGCTTGACATATTCTTTGACGGCCAGGAAAAAGACAGTTACAATAGTAATTTAATTGGAGTAAGCCTTGTTCAATATCTGAATAAAAAAGTAAAATTAAAATGGATGTTTAGCCGCTATGGCGATATAGAGAATGAAAATATGGATATCACCGGTGCTTATCTTTTTGGCGAAAGGAGTTTTGATAAAACTCAACCTGATTTTGGTAAAATAACAAATCCATTGGGAGCCGGAGTTTTTCAAAATTATGCACGTAACAGCCTGAATATTGCAGTCTATAATATAAGCCATAAGGGAACTTATAATTTGGGGAAACATTTTCTGCAATGGGGGCTTTCTTTTGACTATTCAATAATAAATGACCATTTAAATCAATGGGAATATCAGGATAGCGCAGGGTATTCTTTACCCTTTAATCCAAATCAGCTAAACCTGAGCAGCGTTTTAAAATCTCACGCTAACCTCAATTTTGATAAATATACTGGCTACATCCAGGATAATATTAATTTGTCGCACGGAGTAAATGAAGTAGCGCTTGAAGCGGGCGCAAGGTTTAATTATGATGCCCTAAACAATGAATTTTTAATAAGCCCACGAGCGCAAATAAGTTATAAACCTGACTGGAACAGGGATATCATTTTTAAAGCCTCTGCCGGAGTTTATGACCAGCCACCATTTTATAGGGAAATGAGAAGGCCCGATGGAACTATCAACACAAATTTAAAAAGCCAGAAAAGCCTTCAATATGTGGCCGGGCTGGATTACAATTTATCAAATGCAAACCGCCCCATGCGCTTCACAGCAGAGGCCTATTATAAATCCCTGACCGATGTGGACCCATATGACATTAATAATTTACAAATCACTTATTTCGGAGAAAATGATGCCCGCGCTTATGCGGCCGGCATAGAGACAAGGTTATTTACAGAATTAGTCAAAGGTGCTGAAAGCTGGTTCAGCCTTAGCATTAGCAGGACTGAAGAAAATATAAATAATTATTTTTATTACACTTACAAAAATGCTCAGGGGGAAGTGATCAATTCTAATAGCATTAACCAGGTTGTTACAGATAGTGTGAAAACCAATGTTGGCTGGATACGCCGGCCCAGCGACCGTTTAATAACCATGGGATTATTTCTACAGGATTATTTAAGTACAAATAAAAATTTTAAAGTACATTTAAACCTGATTTACGGCAGTAACATGAGTTATAATATTCCTAACAGTGTAAAGTATCGCAATGCGCTTATTATAGAGCCATATATCCGGGCAGATATAGGTTTCAGTGCTTTATTACTAAGTGAAAAATCTCTAAGGCGCAGCCACTCGCCCTTCCGCGCATTTGATAATATCTGGGCCAGCCTTGAAGTTTTCAATCTCATTGACCGCGCCAATACTATATCTTATCAATTAATAAAAGATTTTGCTAACGATACCTTTAGTATTCCAAACAGGCTAACGCCAAGGCTGATAAATTTTAAATTACTCGCAAGATTCTAAATTAAAAACAAATAAAAATGCACAAAAAATTAATTACCGGTATCGCATTTCTTGCAATAGGAATTGCAACAGTAAATGCACAGGAAAAAATGAAACCTGAAGACACTGAATATTATACACCTGTACCTAATGTGGTAACCCCAGGAAAAACCTGTGGGGAAGCGCCTTCTGACGCAATGATTTTGTTTAATGGCAAAGACCTATCTAAATGGGTAGACACCCAGGATACAACAAAAGAGGCCGGATGGGATGTGCATAATGGGATACTTACAGTAAATAAAAAGTCGGGAAATATTCAAACCAAGCAATCCTTTATGGATTATCAATTGCACCTTGAGTGGAAAGAACCAAAGGATATTTCAGGGACAGGACAAGCGCGGGGCAACAGCGGATTGTTTCTTGCCTCCACCGGAAAAGGAGATGATGGATATGAATTGCAAATATTAGATAATTACAATAATTCCACTTACGTTGATGGCCAGGCTGGAGCCGTTTACAAACAATATCCACCTTTGGTAAATGCTAATTTTCCTCCCGGTGTGTGGCAATCTTATGATGTAATATGGACTGCGCCACGTTTTAACGATGATGGATCTTTAAAATCACCGGCAAAAGTAACTGCATTTTTTAATGGAATATTGGTTCAGAATAATGTAAAATTAAAAGGCCCTACACTTTATATTGGGCACCCTTCTTATAAACCTCATGGGCCTTCTCCTATAAAATTGCAGGCTCATGGTGATAAAAGTATTCCAATCAGTTTTAGAAATATTTGGGTTAGGCCATTGCCAGACCCTAATCAATAGATTGATCAACTTTATTTGGAGCGGGATTGTTGAAACTTAAACATCCCTCTCCATTAAATATTTAGCAAGGCCTTCCAAAGGCCTTTTTCTTATAGCAAGAACGGCTACTTCTTCAAGGTGGCCCATGGCTATTGAAAAATATTTTTGTTTTAATTCCTTCGCCCACTCATCTATATTGCAGGATTTATAAATAGCTAAAACCTGCTCAATTTTATTTTCACCATCACAGGATGATAATTCGTGTAATTTGTTCTTTTGCTGTGGTGAAGCGGCTTCCATCGCTTGTAACCATAAAAAAGTTTTCTTGTTTGCCATAATGTCGCCACCTTGTTTTTTGCCAAATTTTTCAGGGTCGCCAAAGGCGTCCAGGTAATCGTCCTGAATCTGAAAAGCAATTCCAAGGTTTTTCCCAAATGCATACAGATGGTTTTGATTTCCCAAACCTGCCCCGCCTAAAATAGAGCCCATTTTTAAACTTGCTGCCAACAAGACAGAAGTTTTTAAGCCAATCATTTTTACGTAATCATCAAAATTTACATGGCCGGTTTTTTCAAATTCCATATCAAATTGCTGCCCTTCGCAAACATGTTTTGCCGTTGCATTAAATAAGTTTAAAATCGGATGCAGGTATTCTTTGGTTATTTTATTCAAACTTTCGTAGGCAGCTATCAACATCACATCCCCTGCAAGTAAAGCCGTTGATTCTCCGAATTTAGTGTGAACAGTTTCCATCCCCCGCCGAAGAGGTGCCCTGTCCATAATATCATCATGTACCAAAGTAAAATTGTGGAATAATTCAATTGCTGTAGCCACGTGAAAAGCATCTTCTTTTATATCATCAAACATTTCATTTGCCATCAGGCACATCACAGGACGAATTCGTTTACCCTTAACTGTTAGTAAATATTGTGAAGCATTATACAATTGTTTTGGCTCCTCAGGGAAATGCCTTTTCATAAATTTTTCTTCAAAAACAGCAGAAAGCTCTTCAAAAGATTGAAGCTTCACTTTTTGCCCACTTGTATTTACGGAAGCAGAAACTGTTACAACATCATTTATCATTTTTGAATTTTCGCCTTTTGAGTTTTCCTGGCCCATTGACAATATAATTTATTTTCTGTTTTTCGAATACTTTGTCTTCTTTGCCTTATCTGCTTTTTGCTTTAAACTTCCAATGCCAGGAATCCATTCAAAATCAAGCTGGCGTTTCTCCAGGTTTGCGCTTACTAATTTTATTTCCACCTTATCGCCCATCCTGAATTTCTTTCCCGTACGCATTCCTACCAAAGCATATTCAGTATCATCATGCCGAAAATCATCATAATCGGAAAGGTCTTTTATTGAAACAAGCCCTTCGCATTTTTCATTCACCGTTTCTACCCAAAATCCAAAGGATGAAACGCCGCTGATTACGCCTTCCATATCTTCGCCCAATTTATCCATCATAAACTCAACCTGCTTGTATTTATTTCCCGCCCGTTCTGCTTCCATTGCCGATCTTTCTTTCTGGCTACAATGAACGCATTTCTCTTCCATTCTTTTATCAGGCTCAATATTTTTTTCTAAAATTTCGTGTAAAATACGATGAACCATTATATCAGGATACCTCCGGATGGGCGATGTAAAATGGCAATAATCTTCAAATCCTAATCCATAATGCCCGATGTTTTCTATATCATAAACCGCCTTAGCCATCGTACGGATTCCTAATTGTTCCAACACATGCTGCTCTGGTTTTCCATGTACGTCAATCATTAACTGGTTAAAAGATTTGGCAGTTTCTTCTTCATTTTTCATGTCGAATTTATAACCGAATTTTTTCGCAAAAGCTACAAAAGGTTTTAATTTTTCTTCATCTGGCGTGTCATGGACGCGGTAAGGAAACGGAATTGGGTTTTTATGAATTTTAATCTTCGCAACATGTGCCGCTACGGTTCGGTTAGCAAGCAACATAAATTCTTCTACAAGCTGGTGCGACTCTTTGCTTTCTTTTACAATTATTCCCAACGGCTTTCCATTTTCATCCAACTTGAATTTTACTTCTGTAGAAGAAAAATTAATGGCACCATTTTTAAATCTTTCTCTCCTGAAAATTTTTGCAAGTGAGTTAAGCGTTAAAATTTCTTCCACATAATTTCCATTTCCACTTTCAATTATTTGTTGTACTTCATCATAATTAAAACGATGGTCGCTGTGAATAAAAGTTTTGCCAATCCAGTAATCTTTTATTTTTCCTTTGCTATTTATTTTAAAAATTACTGAGAAAGTAAATTTATCTTCTTTAGGGCGCAGCGAGCAAAGTTCATTTGAAATCTTTTCAGGCAACATCGGATTAACACGGTCCGGGAGATAAACACTCGTTGCGCGTGAATAGCCTTCATCATCCAAAGCGGTTCCGGGTATTACAAAATGGCTGACATCAGCAATGTGGACGCCAATCTCAAATTCCTGATCGTTTATTTTTTTTATCGAAAGCGCATCATCAAAATCTTTGGCGTCGGCGGGGTCAATTGTAACTGTAAGTACATCCCGGCAATCTCTCCTTTTTTTCAATTCATTTTCTGAGATGGTTCCATCAAGGCTATGCGCCTCATCTAAAACTATTTTAGAAAATTCAAGCGGAAACCCATTTTGAATGATGATCTCTTTCATAGCAAGATCGCTTGCATTGATGGCATTTAAAACAGTTACTACTTCACCTTCAGGTTTTTTGGAGCTATTTTCCCAATTCAAAAATTTCACCACTACGCGTTCTTTATCTTTTGCACCATTGAGATTTTTTAAACTTATATAAAAATCGGGCAAAGGCTTTTGGCTATCGGGGGTAAAAAATGCAAAATTTTCACTTATATGTATATCACCGATAAATTCAGTTTGCTTTCTTTCCAAAACAGCTTCAATTCTACCTTCCAGGCGTTTTCCATTTGTATCTTTTACTCTCACCTGTACTATATCGCCGTCCATAGCTTTATTAAAATCCTGCGGCTTTACCAGTAAATCTTTTTCTCTTCCATTCACAATTACATACCCCATTCCTGACCTGGTTATTTCCAATGTTCCTTTTAGAGGGGATGTTGGTTTCTTTTTTCCTGTTTTTTTACTCATATAATATTTTCAGAGTGTTTTTTCAATTAGCATTAAATATGAAAAGTACGATTGTATGCTAAATTAAAGCAAGACAATTGAAATAAATGATTAAATTAATTTCAATTTTTTATACTACGGGCAGTAAACCAACAAATTGTAATGATTTCTATTTTGAATAAATGGAAATAATTTTCGTGTAGGCTTTGCCGGTATGAATAGATTCCAAGCAACAAAAAAAGCATGATTAAAATTGAATTAACTATTTTAGATCATGCTTTAACGAAATGAATTCTCTTATTTTTTATAATAAGTTATCTCCCTTTTGGTAATTTTTACCGGTTTGCCATTTTCATCAAATTCTGTTCGCTGAGTCCAGTTTCCTTGGTCATCGGAGCTGTCATATTTGTATTTTACTACCTTACTTTCAGTCGAATCTTTCATAACATTTTTTGAATCATTTTCTACTACATTATTTTTATCATCAAGTTTAACGCTCGAAGAAAAAACTACTTTACCAACGCTGTCTTTTGCTTCATTGCCAGTAAAAATGCTATTATTGAAATTAGCAATCATTGATCCACTTAAACTACTGTCAGCATTGTGTTTTTTCATACCTGTTAACTGTCCATAATCGTTTTGCGAAATATCTGTGTAATAAAATTTCAATTTATTTGCAGAATCATATTCTTTTGCCATTGTATAATTTCCGGCTGAATCGGTTAGAATGGTAATAGAACTAACCTGATTCCCATTTTTTGTGTTTTTCAAATCTTTCATAGCACCATTATCAAAACGGGTATAGGTTGTCATTTCTTTGTTCTCGCCGGATTTATCATTATTATCGTATTCGGTTGCGTAACCTCTCTCGTCATATTTTGTAGTCGCAACACAACAAGAATCCTGCTCCCCAATCTTGCCGCTGCTGTCTGCTTTAAAATCCGTTGCAACCGTCTCTTGTACATTTCCTTTTAAATTATCCGCACGCGCATCTGCATTTTTTGGATATTCCTGTTTTTTTTGATTGCAGGAAAAAGAGAAAGCAATAATTGCTGAAAAAAAAATAATCTTTTTCATTTTAGATTTATTTTAATGGTTAAGAAAAACAGATGGGAAACGGAAGGCAGTTTTTATAATATCGGAATATGTAAATATAGTATTTATAAAATTAATAATATAATAATTATTTTGAAAAAAACAGATAATTGTAAATTGCAGCCATGACAAAACTTTCAGTGAACATTAATAAAATAGCCACGCTTAGAAATTCGCGAGGTGGCAATAACCCTGATTTAATAAAAACAGCTATCGATATACAAACCTTCGGAGCGCAAGGGATTACAGTGCATCCACGCCCGGACGAACGCCATATCAGGTATGCAGATGTTTTTGAACTAAAAAAAAAAATAACAACAGAGTTCAATATTGAAGGGAATTGCAATGAAGATAAATTTGTTCATTTGGTACTGGAAAACAAACCTGAGCAGGTAACACTTGTACCTGATTCGAAAGGGCAATTAACGTCTGACCATGGCTGGGATACCATAAAAAATCAGGATTATTTAATTGAGATGATTGATGTATTCAAAAAGGCAGGAATCAGGGTTTCCATTTTTGTTGACCCGGTTATAGAAATGGTTGAAGGAGCTAAAAAAACGGGAACAGACCGGATAGAATTATACACTGAAAATTATGCAAAAGAATTTCAAAAAGGCAATCATGAAGAAGCAATTGCGCCATATATTGAAGCCGCTAAAAAAGCGGTAGAACTTGGTTTGGGAATTAATGCAGGCCACGATCTTGACTTGCAAAATTTAAAATATTTTTCAGAAAATATTCCCGGGCTTTTAGAAGTTTCTATTGGCCATGCTTTAATTTCTGATGCGTTATATTTAGGCTTGGAGAATGCAGTTCAATTATATAAAAGGCAGCTTAATTAGTTAAAGCGATGATTAGCCAATTAGCTAATTTCATCCCCGAAATATTCTTCAATTTGCGCAGAAACTAATTAGCACATAACCTAATTAAAAAGCTCTTCCAACTTTTTATCCAAAGCTTCGCCCCGAAGGTTTTTTGCAATAATAATTCCTTTGGGATCAATTAAAATATTTTGAGGAATACTGGTAATTTGAAATTTTGTTGCTATTTCATTACTCCACCCTTTAAGGTCGCTTACATGATTCCAAGTGAGCCCATCCGCATGGATCGCATTCAGCCATGAAGCTTTTGCCTGGTCTAGAGAAACACCTAAAATTGTGAAATTTTTCTGTTGGTATTTTTTATATGCAGCAACTACATTAGGGTTTTCACGCCTGCAAGGGCCACACCAACTTGCCCAAAAATCAATCAACACATATTTTCCTCTTAAAGATGAAATTTTAAGATTATGCCCTGAGGTATCAGCTTGTGAAAAATCATCAATTTTAGAGCCAATTGCATTTATTTTGGCCAGTTCTAATTGTTGATTTACATATTTCGCAAGGCTCGTTTCTTTTACCTCTTTCGACATTAGTTTATACATGTTATCAGCGGCAACCTGGTTTTGAGAAGTTTGTAAAAGCCTGATAATTGCAATCGGGCCTACAAAAGATGATGGGTATTTTTTTACGAAGGCCACAGTTATTTTTTCTACTACAGTTACAGATGCAGGATCTTTTTCTGCATCAGGAACAAACATTTTTTCATACGGTTTCAAAGCTTTTGCTAACTCCTGGTATTCATCTTCAGTTTTAGAACCGGTAATGGAAATATTATCAAGGCTATTTTTATCACCAGTAATTTTTATATCACTGTTATCAATAAACATTGGAATTGCAGGTGGCTGATCAGCAAATATTAATACGATAAAAGAAGGCTCAGGCAGGTTTCCCGTAATTGTAAATTTGCCACTTTCAATAGTAGCCTGCTTTTCAGGAGTGTTTGTTTGCTGGTTCAAAAAAGAAACCGGGGTTCCGTCAGGATAGCCTGTAACTTTTCCCGATATTTCATATCCTTTTGTTGCGGACTGAGAAAAAGCAAAAAAGGGAAAAGCAATAAAAAGTAAAAAAAGTGATTTCATTAATTGCAAAATTATTTTAGAAAACAAATTTAATTTTTTTATGGCGAAAAAGGAATTTTAGCCCTTACATTAACTTTTTAAAATTGAGCTACAAAACCTTTTTGTAGCTAAATCAATACTTTCTGCATTTTCAAGAGCTTTAATATAAGCGGTTCCAATAATAGCTCCGGCTGCATGCTGGCAGGCCTGCTGAAAAGTTTGATGGTCTCTTATTCCAAAACCAATAAGGATGTTATTTTTTAATTTCATATTCTCTATTCTTCTAAAATAATTTTCTTGCGCTTTCATATCCGTGTTTTTCCCGGTAATGGAAGACGAAGAAACTGCATAAATAAATCCACTCGAAATGGAATCAATTTTTCTGATTCGCTCCTCTGAAGTTTCAGGAGTAATTAAGAAAATAAAATTCAGTCCGTGTCCTTCAAGAATTTTTTGATATTCATTTTCATATTCTGAAATGGGAAGATCGGGAAGAATGATGCCGCTGATCCCGGCATTTTTTGCATCCAGGCAAAATTTCGTAAATCCGTATTGTAAAACAGGATTCAAATAGCCCATTAAAATCAGCGGAATTTTTATTTCATTTTTAGCATTAGCCAATTGCTCAAATAATTTTTTAATAGTCATCCCATTTTGCAAAGCTTTCATGCTGCTGCTTTGAATAACCGGGCCATCAGCTAAGGGGTCACTGTACGGCATTCCTATCTCAATTATATCCGCTCCATGACTTTGCAGGGCATTCAGAATAATTTCTGTATCATTCAATTGTGGGAATCCCGCAGTAAAATAAATACTTAGGATATTTTTATTTTTCTTCTCAAATAATTTTTGAATCGCGTTCATTCAATCTTTTCTTTTTAAATGTTTTTTATTAAATACCAGTAAACAAATAAATAAGTGTAATTCTTATTTGCTATTCTTTTAAATGTTTCATATAAGTATCCATATCCTTATCTCCTCTTCCACTTAAATTAATAACCACTACATCTGATTTTTGAAATTTTATTTTATTTAATGCGGCAAGAGCATGAGCAGATTCCAAAGCAGGAATAATCCCTTCAAGCTTTGCCAGTTCAAAAGCCGCATTGAGCGATTCTTCATCAGTTGCACTCATAAATTTTGCCCTTTTTGATGAAAATAAATTAGAATGCATCGGCCCAATTCCAGGATAATCCAACCCAGCTGAAATACTGTGTGGTTCTACAACCTGGCCATCTTCTGTTTGCATTACATAGCTTTTGCTGCCATGCAGAATTCCAATGGAGCCCAATTGAATGGTCGCAGCACTCATGCCACTCTCAATTCCTAAACCTGCAGCTTCAACAGCAATTAATTTCACATTTTCATCATCTAAAAAATGATAAAAAGCACCTGCTGCATTACTACCACCACCCACACACGCAATTACATAGCCAGGTAATTCATTCCCTGTCTTTTCTTTTAATTGTTTCCTGATTTCATTACTAATCACACTTTGGAAACGAGCCACCATATCAGGATAAGGATGAGGGCCAACTACACTTCCTATTAAATAATAAGTATCTTCTGGATTGTTGATCCAATCCCGTATAGCCTCATTGGTGGCGTCTTTCAGGGTTTTACTACCGCTAATGGCGGGAATTACTTTTGCGCCCAACATTTTCATGCGGGCAACATTTGGAGCCTGGCGTTCAATATCTTTTTCACCCATGTAAACAATACATTCCAAATTTTTTAAAGCACAAACTGTGGCTGTCGCAACACCATGCTGCCCTGCACCAGTTTCAGCTATAATTCTTTTCTTACCAAGTTTCCCGGCTAATAAAATTTGGCCAATAGTATTATTAATTTTGTGCGCACCGGTATGGCAAAGGTCTTCACGTTTTAAAAATATTTTCGCTCCATATTTTTCGCTTAATCTTTCTGCCGGGTACAAAGGAGTTGGCCTTCCAACATAATCTTTTAAAAGGGAATCAAATTCTTTTTGAAAACTTTCTTCACCAATTATTTTTAAATAATTTTCTTTTAAATTCTCTACATTCTTATAGAGCATTTCAGGAATGTAAGCGCCTCCAAACTGGCCATAATATCCATTATCATCTACTGTATACATAATGCATTTTTAGTCTTTTAAATCTTTTACAAATTCTTTTATCAGCTCAATATTTTTTACTCCTGGCGAAGTTTCAAAACGGCTGTTTACATCTATCCCATAAAAAAAAGGATGTGTAAATTTTTTAAGGGCCTCCACATCGTTTCTTTCAATCCCGCCACCCAGAAAAAATGGTTTCCCAATCTTAGACTTTAGAAGAAGATTCCAGTCAAACTTCTGGCCCGTTCCACCATACAATCCCGCCGAGCTCTTATCAAATAAATAATAATCACAAACTTCATCAAATTCTTTAACCAGCCAATCTATGTTTGTATCAAGATCGCTTAACCGAAAAACTTTGATCACTTTTACATAATCACTAATCCGCTTACAGAACGAAGCGGTTTCATCGCCATGAAGCTGAACCATATCAAGTCCAAAGTCATCAACCTGTTTCATGATTTCTTCTTCTTCAGCATTTACAAAAACACCAACTTTGATTATTGAAATTCCTGATTCTTTAACTTCATTGCCACTTAACTTTTTTAAAGCAAACCGTGGTGATTGATCATAAAATATTAACCCTGCATAATCAATATCTAAATCATTTAGTTCTTTTAATTGTTCGAGTTCGGTATTACCACACACTTTTATTTTCATTACTCTTCTTTAATTAATTGTTTTACAAAATCTCCAAAAGCTTTTCCCGGATCTTTTTCTTTCATAAATTTTTCTCCCATCAAAAAACCACTAAAACCATTTTGTCTTAAAAGATGAATTGTTTCAACACCGTCGATGCCACTTTCAGAAATTTTAATTTTATGCGAAGGTATTTTTTTACACAATTCGATGGAATTGTTTATATCAACTTTAAAAGTTTTCAGGTCGCGGTTGTTAATTCCTACTACATCAACCTCATTGCAAATGTGTTCAAGTTCTTCTTCACAGTGAATTTCCAATAATACATTTAACCCAATATTTTTTGCAAAGGCCGCCAGTTTTCTAACTTCCTCAGGTTTTAGGCAAGCTGCGATTAATAAAATAATATCAGCCCCAAACGCTTTTGATTCTATTAATTGGTATTCATCAATAATAAAATCTTTTCTCAAAATTGGAATACTATGATTTCTTGCTTCCAATAAAACATTCAAAGAGCCACCAAAAAAATATTCATCAGTAAGTACAGAAACTGCACTGGCACCATATTTCACATAATCATTAATAACATCAGCAGTAATCGAATAATTATTAATGATTCCTTTACTGGGCGATTTTCTTTTAAATTCTGCAATAATTCCTGTCTTAACAGGATTCAATAAAAACTCTTTAAAAGAAAATACCTGCCTTTTAAAAAATGGCATACTTTCCAATTCAGAGATTTTTAATGCAACTTTCTTTTCTCCGGCTTCCTGCTTTTTTTTTGCAATAATAGTTTCCAGGATATTCATGATTGTAAACGCATTAATTTTTCAAAATTTTTATAAGCTTTACCGCTTTCTAAGCTTTCAACAGCCATTGAATAACATTCATCATAATTATTAAATTCCCCTGTGGCAAAAATCGCCATTGCTGCATTCGCCATCACTACTGCATTCTGTGCCCAGCTTCCTTCACCCTTTAAAATTTTTAAAAATATTTTTGCTGATTCTTCTGTAGAATTACCCCCATAAATATCAGCCGCGTTAACGGCCCTTTTTCCCAGGTATTGAGCAGTCAATACTTGTTCTCCTTCATTGGTAATTACTTTTGTATCGCCAGTCAGAGAAATTTCATCATAACCTTCAAGGCTGTGAATAATCATAAATTTTGCATCAGATTGCTGCAGCAAATATGAATAAATTCTCGCCATTTCCAAATTATAAACTCCAATCATCTGAACGCCGGGCTGCGCAGGGTTTACCATCGGGCCAAGCATGTTAAAAAAAGTTCGCACTCCAAGATTTTTCCTAACCGGGCCAACTACTTTTAAAGCCGGATGAAAAAGCGGTGCGTGCATAAAGCAAATATTTACTTCATCAACTTCCCTGAGCAATTTTCCATTATCATTTGAAAAATGGTATCCCAAAGTTTCCATTACATTGCTGGAACCACTTATGGAAGTAGCGCCGTAATTGCCGTGTTTGGCAACCTTATACCCCGCACCTGCAACTATAAAACAACTTAATGTTGAAATATTAAAAGTGTTTTTTCCATCGCCGCCTGTTCCCACAATATCAATCACGTTATACCCATTTAATTTTACCGGAACACACAATTCAATCAATGCGTCGCGAAAACCCATTAATTCAGGAATAGTAATGCTTCGCATCAGGAATACCGTGGTGAAAGATGCAATTTCTGTATCAGAATAAATCCCTTTGGAAATATTCACTAATACTTCTTTTGCTTTTTCGCGTGAAAGCGTTTTATGTTCAAATAAAAATTGTAATATTTTTTTCATGTCGTCGCAAATTAAAAATCATTATTAAAAGTTCGTTTACTGGTAACCGTTATATAACGCCCAGCCAATTTCTCATCATCTTTTCACCATCGGGCGTTAATACGCTTTCAGGGTGAAACTGAACGCCCTGCACATCAAAAGTTTTGTGCCGCAACGCCATAATATATCCATTTTCATCTTCTGCAGTAATTTCCAAATCGGCAGGAAAATTTTCTTTGGCAACAATCCAGGAATGATACCTTCCTGCTTCAAGTTCATTCGGTAAATCTTTAAAAATATCATTTCCGGATTTAGTTCGGCCTTCATTTACTTTTATTTTTGTGGCTACGCCGTGATAAACTTCTTTTAAGTTTATCAACTTACCTCCAAAAACCTCTGCAATTGCCTGTTGCCCCAAACATACGCCCAGTATAGACTTGGTAGAAGCATATTCTTTAATCAACGGTAGTAACAAACCAGATTCTGAAGGAAGGCCCGGTCCGGGTGATAAAATAATTTTATCATATTCGCTTATTTTTTCCAAAGGAATTTTATCATTGCGGAATACGTCAGTTTTTGTATGAGTTATTTTTTCAACGATATGAACCAAGTTGTAAGTAAAGGAATCGTAATTATCAAAAATCAAAATTTTCATCTTCTAAATATTTTCCGCAGATTTTATTGCTGCTGTTAATGCATTTAATTTATTGTTTACTTCCTGCAACTCACTATCAGGGTTAGACGCAGCTACAATTCCCGCTCCTGCCTGGTAATTCAGGTGATTACCCTTGCTTAAAAAAGTCCGAATCATAATTGCATGATTGATATCACCATTGAAGCCCACGAACCCAATACAGCCTCCATAATATCCGCGTGGATTATTTTCATATTGATCAATCAGTTGCATGGCTTTATATTTTGGCGCTCCACTTAAAGTTCCCGCAGGAAAAGTTACGGCGAGCAAATCAAAAGGATTGGTATTCTTTTCAGCAACTCCTTTTACTTCGCTTACCAAATGAATGACGTGAGAAAAATATTGCACTTCGCAAAAATGGCTCACAGTAACATTACTGCACAAACGGCTAAGGTCGTTTCGAGCCAAGTCAACGAGCATCACATGTTCAGCATTTTCTTTTTTATCTTTTAATAATTCTTCAGCCAGTTTTTCATCTTTGGTATCATCCCCCGTCCTTCTGAAAGTTCCCGCAATGGGATGCATAATCGCAATATTATTTTTCACTTTTAATTGTGCTTCAGGGCTGCTGCCAAATAAACGATAATCGCCATAATCAAAATAAAAAAGATAAGGGCTTGGATTTATATTTCTCAAAGCCCGGTACACATTGAAATCATCGCCAGAAAATTTTTGTTGAAATTTCCTGCTCAAAACCACCTGGAACACATCGCCTCTCTCGCAACTTCCGATTCCTTTTTTAACCATGCCCACATATTCTTTGTCGGCCAAGGGAGAAGTTTCATTTCCAACTACGGCAAAAGGAAAAGTTGGAACGTCTTTACTTTTTATAATATTTTCAATCATCTCCACATCACTCTCAAGGCCGTTGATATGATTTTCACAAATGAATAATTCATTTTTAAAATGATTGATAGCAATTACATATTGATAAAGGCGGTAGCGTATCAAAGGAATTGACGCTTTTGGAGAATTAAATTTTATGGTTTCAAAAAACTGCACTGCATCAAAAGAGGTATAGCCAAATAAACCCTGAGCCATACTAACAGGCATTTTCGCAGCTTCCGCAATATTGAAATGTTGCATAAAATTCCATATTTCATCTGGCACTTTGGTTAAGGCGTTGATGGCTATTTTAGCAGGCTCCCGGTTGGGAAATTTGTATTCTATTTCATTTAGGTTTTTGATTTCTATACCAGCAATAGCATTAATGCCGATAAATGAAAAACTATTTTCACCCGCATGAAAATCGGCGCTTTCCAAAAGAATAGTATCCCGAAAACGGTCGCGAAGCCGAAGGTAAATTCCGACAGGTGTATATACATCTGCCAATAATTTTTTTGATGATGTTGTTATTTCAATTTTTTTCATAACATAAAAAAACCCCGGCTTAATGCCGGGGCGTTGTATTTATTTTTTTCACAAATAATAGCAATTCGGCACAATCTTTAGATCGTGTGCCACCAGCTATTATATGTATTATTGATTTTCATTAACGGAAGCAAAGATGTATTGAAATATTATAACAATCAAATTTTTTTTAAAAAATTAAAAAAATCCTAAAAAAAATTTCCATACAACTTTATCAGTTTATTTTTAATCTCAATAAAAACCGGAAAATTTTGAAAGTTATTTTATTTCTTTGTTTACTTAGTTTTTCATCACTTGCAAAAGCTCAGAAAATTGACAGTATTTATGTTGACCTTTATACAGACAGCTTGAAAAAAGGAGAATATAATTACATAAATATTAACGGAAAACTTTCAAACGGAAGCTACTTACCTTTAGATACGACAGAAATTATTTTTTCTTCAAATTATGGCAGGTTTTTTGGTAATTCATTATATATTGATCCCGATTTTTCAAAAGAAAAAGTGAATATTAAAGCGGCATTGAAATCAAACCCTGGTAGTTATAAACAGTTTGATATATGGATCAAGAAGATTCCAAATCCGGAAAAATTAAAAACTCTGGATGAAATATTGAAAGAACCTAATCAATCAACAAAAAGTAAAAGAAGAATTTAACTCCATTGATTACACACCTGAAGTGCGCTGAAGTTTGCAAAAACAACAGCGCATTTTTTTTGCAAATGCATGGTTTGAAACCATTCGTTTTAAAACCATTCAAAAAAAATATTAAAAAAAACCGGCAAGTAACTTACATCGCACCGCTCAACCGCATACCCTTGCTATCTTCCGATCCTGGGGGAGTTCTGTAGGAGCTGGCCGTATAAGGCTTGCCGGGGCGCAAATATAAGAATAGAATTATAAACCTTAACAGTAAACAAACAAAAAATTAAGATTCTTGTTTTGCTAATTAACAGATTAATATTTTAAAGCCCTATAACTGGAAAATTTCTGATTTATCCGCAGGTAAACTTCGTTTGTGGTATAATTAACCTGCAAAGCATAGTTGGCTGACCCACCTCCGATAAAATAATAGCCATTTTCTTTTTTTACAGAACCTGCATATTGAATAAAATTATCAGGAACCATATAGGCGCTATAATTACTTACCGTTTTATCAGTTTCATCTAGCTGAAATTCTAAAATCCGGCTGTAAGGCCGCAAAGTAGCATCTCCATTATCCACAAAAATGAGCGTTTTCCCATTATCAGTAAACCGCGCATAATGCTGCCGTAAAAATTGCTGGTCTGCAGTAAGTGGGAAATCACTGTACTTTCCTCCCAGCCTCCACATAATAGCTCCGGTTGTGCGATTTATTTTTATGATCTCATTGAGGTTTCTAAATGAACAAATTATATTATTGTCATTCGGGTCGATACAAAGAAAATTCATGTGCATGTAATCAATTGTATTTACAGAATCAGAAAAATTATTATTCTCAACGCTTTCGCCATAAAACTCAGGGTGGTCGGCTCCGTTCCATTTAAAAATTACCTGCCCGTTTTGTACTTCTTCGATTAAACACGCTACCACTCTTGCTTTTGATGAAGGGTTTAAGCTATCAGGAATATTCGTTGGAGTTTGCAATTGCGCACTGATAGCCATATAATGATTTGACCCTAACAAAATAAAATCGTGTACATCTAATCTGTCATTATCAGAATCGTCTATATTTTCATCAGTGAGAAATTTTGCCCGGCTTATTTCATTAAGGCTGGTATCACAAATTACATAATACCCTTCTTCAGTGCCTGCTCCTCCTACCGCATAATCTCCTTCAGCCAATAAATATGAATAATAAGTTTGCCCACCCATAACCCATTTTTGAAAATTATCTGCCCTTGCTCCTGCATCCTTTTCTTTGAGAATATTTCCATTTTTATCTAAAACCAATAAATGGCCGTCGTTACTGGAATTGGTATTTAATGCTAATAAAATTTGTCCATCATCTACTCCACCAGATCCGGAGACAGTAAACAAAGTAGTATCAAAAGTGGGCGTGGAGATGGAATCTTTAGCAGATAAAGGAGTTTCAGGAGCCGGAGTCAAATTCTTTTTGCATCCAAATGTAAAAAATGCGGCTATCAAAAGGCCGCATATTAATTTTTTCGAATCAACAATTTTCATAAATACAGAAAGTTTTAAGAAGATAATTTTAATAAGGTTAACCATTGGACGACAAAAAATTAATTTCCCATCGCCCCATAGCTAAGCAATTTTTAATTTATTTTTCTTATCAAAAGCCTTTAAAAAACAGGCGTTTACTTCACGTTAATAGTAACTGTAGTATCTAATTTACTTCCATAAGAACGATGTGCACCATCAGCAAACTGCAAAGCCAATTTGTGTTTTCCGGAAGGTAATTTTAAATCCGTTACTACTTGTGCATTTCCAAAATGCAGATGGGCACTGTCTTTTGGCACTACCTGGCCTGTGGGAATTGAATCTTCTGCATCAATTAAAATATGAAAGTGGCCAGAGTTCGGTTTTACGGCTCCTGCAGAATCAATAGAAATCCCTTTTGCACCCATTTCTACTTTTACAGGGGAAGAAACGGTTTCTCCGTTTTTCAAATTTTTAAAAAATACCATAGAGCCTGCAGGAGCTTCCGGCATAGCGGGTTCTTCCGCTTTCATCGCTGTATGGGTTGTATCGGTTGACATAGCAGTAGAATCAGTATTAGTTGTAGTTTCAGAATTACTGCCTGAATTACAGGAAACTAATCCCATGAATAAAAACGCGGGAATACTAAGAAATTTTTTCATTTTAATAATTTAAAAAGGTTTTATAATCGGGTAAATATCAGCGTTATTAATTAACTCAAGGCCATAATAAAATAAAATCTCATAAACGATTACAAATAAGTTAATAACCTAAAGCCGGCTGATCTGTTCTTGAATCAAATGAAGCAACACCAATCAATTCATCAGAGCGGCCAATAAAAGGTTTGTAATAAATCAAAATTGTATATTCATTTTCGGCTTCAAAATTATCGCCATCCATTTGAGCCCGAATGGATGGATTGTCCTTATCCACAAAGATATAAGTATAATCATAATACCCCTGCTTTAATAAAAGATGAGTTTGGTAGAGTTGTTTTGCAGGATCATAAGTCAATTTAAGGCTGTCAATGAGATTATAGTTGGTAAGCTGCCCAAAAAGATAAATATCTTTATCCGCATAAGGTTGCCCGTTAGGTGGTGCAAATGAAAAATTAACTGTGGCATAATCACCTTCATAATAAGGATTTACTCCCCGGATGGCTTCTATAGAAGACATTCCGTTAAGGTCTTTATAATAAACATACCGCTGTGAATTCAAAGAAATATCTGGCTTCAAAAAAATATCCGTTGAATTCTTATTATAATTCGCACTAAAAACCCTGTCACTTTGCAAATGAAAATCCCTTAAATCAAGCCACCTCCACTCTTTGCCAGCAGGAAAAATACCCGTGTTAGGCGTATTATATTCCATGGAAGTACCCCTGATAAAAGCTGGCTTTAAATTTACAATCGCATTATCCCACCGGTAATTTTGCAGCACTACTACTTTTATTTGTTGTGCTGCGTTAAAAGATTGCAATGCTTTTACATCAACCGTAAATTCAACTTTTTGATTGGCCTGGTTATCCTGTGAGGAAAAAGGTTGAACTACTCTCCCCGCTACTGAAGCTTTACTATCCAACACCATCATTCGTTTTGTAAATACAATTTGAGAGGTATCATTATTTAAATAAACCTTTAAAATATAATTTCCTGAACGCGAAGGAATCATATTTTGATTGGGCAAAAGCGCCTGGTAATGAGTATACCTGGCATGAGCCAGCGAAGAAAAACGATAATCAGATATTCTTTGTTCAGTAAACCCCTTTAAATAATCAAACTGGCCGAGGTTTGCCGGAGACCAGTCGCTGTTGCACAATTGGTAGGTATAATAATAATATTTTACATCCCCATCAAGGTCGTCAAAGAACAATTGTAACTGGCTATTTCCATTTAATTGAATCACAGGAATCGTTAGTTGATTGCCTGAAGTAAATAGCCTGACAGTTTTTATATTACTTACATAAACGCTGTCCGGATTAACGGCTAACAAATTATTGGAGGCCAATAAAATGAGAAAAACAAAAACTACTTTAAAGGTTTTCATTTAAATGTTTTAAAAAAAATTAGTTTTACAAAAATCAAATTTAGGCCTTTTGGATGTTTCTTCATTTATAGCCAGGCGAATTGCCTTAAATAAACAAAAAACTTTTTCACGTTTCATCATTGGATTGGCCATTACAGCTACCATGATAAGTGTGGCAGTGATGATCGTTGCATTGAGTTTTGTGAATGGTTTTCAAAATGTGATCAGCAACAAAGTTTTTAGTTTTTGGGGGCACATCCGTGTACAACAAAATGTAATGTCCCAGGCTAATATCGCCGAAGAATCCCCGATAGTCAGGAATGATTCATTGGAAGATTTTTTAAAAAATATGCCGCAGGTAAAAAACGTAGCACGCTATGCTACCAAGTCTGCCATCATAAGATATAAAGACGACATCGAAAGTGTATTAATGAAAGGCGTTGACAGCAGTTTTGATTTTAACCGGCTTAATTCTTTTTTAGAGAAAGGGAAATGGATTTCGTTTACAGACAGCGGCTACAGCAAAGACGTTGATATTTCTGCTTATACCGCCAATCAACTGGAAGCGAATGTAGGCGATAGTGTAATCATTTTGTTTATCCAAAGCGATGGTTCGCAACGCGCCCGCAAATTAAAGATCGCAGGAATTTTTAAAACCGGCATAGATGAATATGACCATAATTTTTGTATTGGTGATATTAAATTAATCCAGAGGCTTAACGATTGGAATGCCGATGAAATAGGCGGTTACGAAATATTCCTGAAAGATTATAAACAAACGGATTCGGTAAATAATTATTTATACGATTCTGAAAAATTACCCGGAAGATGGTACAGTAAAACCATCCAGGAAATTTATCCGAATATTTTTGATTGGCTCAATTTACAGGGAAGAATTGAAAGCATTTTATTAGTGATTATGATGGTGGTGGCGGTGGTAAATTTAATTACGTGCCTTATCATTTTGGTTTTGGAAAGAACTACAATGATTGGGATTTTAAAAGCTATCGGAGCGAAAAATTTTACCATCCAAAAAATATTTCTTTACAACACTACCATCATTGCCATCACCGGCGTAATAGCGGGAACCATCTTAGGTTTGGGAATTTGTTACCTTCAGGAATGGACTGGTTTTATAAAGCTCGATGAAGAAGCCTATTTTATGAACAAAGCTCATGCGGATATCATCTGGTGGCAAATTGCAGCGATTGATATATCGACGCTGATTATCTGCTTCATTATGCTGATAATTCCTTCTTTATTGATAAAAAAAATTCAGCCAGTAAAAGCAATAGAATTCCGGTAACACAATTTAAATCAAAATTAAAATACCTGTTATTTGTTTGTTTACTGCAAAATAATTTTGGCGGGGTGTATGTAAAAAGCTAAAACAAATTAAATCTCTAACCCATTAAAAAGCCTGAAATTTTCAGGCTTTTTTCTTGAAGAAGTTAGGATTTTTTATTTTTTTAAAATCTCATCTATGTTTTTTTCGAAGCCAGAAGGATCAAGATTGCTGCTCATTTTATGCGAAGATGAATCATACAAAGAAGGCATAAGGTGGCCGGCTGATTTTATAATCCCGTTTCTGCCAACAAACAAGGTAACCGGGTAAATGCTTGTGATATGATAGCTGTATTCATTAGCGTTGGGTATCGCTGTGAAATTAAAGCGATGCTTTTTTAAAAAAATTTCAACTGTAATTTTATTTTCAAAAGTGATCGCCAAAAAATCCACATCAGAATTTTGGAATTTTTCTTTGAGTTCATTTAGCGCCGGCATTTCTTCCATACAAGGGATACAAGTGGCAAACCAAAAATTAATGACAAGAGGCTTTCCTATTAAATCCTTAGAATTTATTTTGTTTCCTTTCATGTCCATCAAATCAAAATCCGGAAGTTTTTGCCCCGCTAAGAATTGATTATTTTCATCAACAGGCGCAGGGTCCATTACCAGGTTTACCAGGTATAAAAGCGTATCGCCCTTTTGCTCACTTCCGGTTATTCTAGAAATAATTTTATAGCGTTTATTAGTTTTTGAAAAAAGAAAAGAATCTAACTGGTTCTTCGTCCAGTAAGGGCCGCGTGCGCTTTTATAATAAATGAAAGAAGGCGGTTTGCTTTTTAGGCTTTGCCCATTTAATCCGCCTGAATAAAAAAAAGTAAAAGCAAAAAACAGAATGTATCCTGGCAATATTTTATTTATTTTCATTTTTATCTGATCAGCCATAAAAGTAAGTTTACTTTTTTGTTCTAAAATAGAAATCAACGATATTTCTTGCTTTACTATGGTTATGTTTTTAGAAAATTACTCAATTTTATTTTTTATGAAATTAGTTTTGTAATAATCTTCAATTTTATTTTACAAAAAAGATACCATGAACAAAGTAGTTGACAAAAAAAACTGCTGCCCATTATTTATGGGGAAACAGTTGTGATAGCTGGGTTTTAGCCGAAACAGATTTGTTATCAATAAAGCAGGAAAACATGCCGCCAGGTACAAAAGAAATATTGCACTTTCACAAAAAGGCACAACAGTTTTTTTTCGTTTTAAAAGGAACCGCTACTTTTTATATAGATGAAAAAAGAGTGAGCCTGGAGGAGCAACAAGGATTATTGATCAATAAAAACAGCAAACATTTTATCGCCAATGAAACAACAGAACCACTTCATTTCCTGGTAATTTCTCAACCTTCAACCAATAACGACAGAATAAATTTTAAAAAACAAGAAATAGCTTTCTGAATATTTTTTTTAATTTATAAAATAAAAATCTACTCCCGATATCTAACCGGAGTATTGGATTACTTTTCCTTTCCTTTTAGAAAAATAAATGATATGTAATTTTAATTTTACCTTACAGTAAAAATAATTGCACATGAAAAAAGTTTTTCTGGGAGGAACCTGCAATGGTTCTAAGTGGAGGGATGGTTTGATAAAAAACCTTACAATCAATTATTTTCAACCGCAACAGGAAGGCTGGACACCTGAAATGATGGAAGAAGAAATAAAACAAAGGGAAGAATGTGATTTTTGCCTTTATGTAATCACTCCAAAAATGACAGGATTTTATTCAGTTGCTGAAGTCGTTGACGATAGCAACAAACGCCCGGGAAAAACAATTTTTTCTTTTATTAATGAAGATGAAGGAGAAATTTTTTCTGAGCATCAACAAAAATCTTTAGAGCAAACGGCAAAAATGGTTAATGAAAACGGCGCAAAATTTTTGAAAACTTTTGAAGAAATCGCTCACTTTTTAAACAATCAATAAATCAAAATTTATGTCTGCATTGCTTGACCGTATTAATCGCCCCGGCCCAAAAAAAATTTTATCCCTTGACGGCGGAGGTATCCGTGGTGCGCTTACTCTTGGCTATTTAAAAAAAATAGAAGATATCCTTAAAGCCAAATTTCCTGATAATCCGAATTTTCGTTTGTCTGACTATTTTGATTTGATTGGTGGCACTTCTACAGGAGCTATAATCGCCGCTTCGCTCGCTATCGGTAAAACGGTAGATGAAATAAAAGATCTTTATATGGACCTGGGAGGGAAAATTTTTGGAGAAAAAAATAATTGGTGGGACTTTAACCGGTTAAGGGCTACCTATAATTTCAGGCCAATGGAACAAGGCTTGAAACAGGCTTTTGGTGATATAAAATTAGGAGGGGAAGAAATAAAAACCGGTTTGTGCGTTGTTGCCAAAAGAGCAGATACCAATAGTATTTGGCCGTTGATCAATCACCCACAAGGAAAATTTTTTGATTCGAATAATGGGAAAAATAAAGACCTTGACCTTTGGAGAGTCGTAAGAGCAAGCACTGCGGCGCCTACTTATTTTGCTCCCCAAATGATTGAAGTATCGCCCGGGCAAACTGCGGCGTTCATTGATGGGGGATTAAGTATGGCCAATAATCCTGCACTGACATTACTGATGGTGGCTACTTTGAGCGGTTTTAAATTTCACTGGCCAATGGGTGAAGATAAAATTTTATTGGTTTCTGTTGGAACGGGTTATGGCGAATTCAAAAAGAAATTTAAAGAAATAGACCATGCAACTTTATTATCGTGGGCTTCCAACATTCCTGAAATGCTGATGCAGGATGCGAGCTGGCAAAACCAGGTGCTGTTGCAGTGGATTTCCAAATCTCCAACGGCTGATAGCCTTGATGGGGAAATAGAAGATTTAAAAGATGATCTTTTGGGAAGCAATCCCCTGATATCCTATTTGCGATATAATTTTTGTATCACCTGCAACAATCTGAATACATTAAAAGCGGAAGACAAAATTTACTGCGATGATGATGTAAAAAGCTTAACGGATATGAGTAGAGCTTCTAACCGGGAATTACTTTATCAAATAGGAGCCAAAGCTGCAGCCGCTATTAAGCCGGAACATTTTGAAAAATTTTAGTAAAATTTATTTTTATCTTATCGGTGGCGATGCATCAAATTTGATCGTTACATTTCCACTAGATTGTTTTGTATAAGTTTCAAAGCCTCCATAATAAGAGCAAACTTTTATGAAATATTTACCTGGCGCCACATTGTAAAAAACGTATAAGCCATCTTTGAAGACCGCGGTTTTTTTAGGTTTTACTCTTTCAAGATTTATATCACAACCAATTTCATAAACCTCCGACTTTTTAATAAATTTTTTGTTGGCAGTATTATCCGGAATCAAATAAATTAATAAATTATGAGAAGTGGGACTGCTCATGTCATAATGTAAAATTAATTTAAGGCTGTTAGTATCGGCTGCGTCATCTTGTATCGGCCTTCCTTTTGGAGAATATGGTTCGGGATGTTTGATTCTATAATCCTGGAATTGCTGGCTAAGTAAAGAATACGCTTTTTGCAGGTCAGATAATTTGGTACTGTCAAAAGAGAGTTGCCCTTGCAAATATTGGATAGACCTTTTTGCTTTGTCATTTATTAATTCTGATTCCTTTTTATTATTAAGTAAATCTGTAAGCTGCCCACTTTGAAGATCCATATCGCTTTCCAACTGTGCTTTCTGATTATTCAAATCTTTAAATTGTTTTTGCATAAAAGCCAGATGAATACTATCATTCGTGTTCTGCTGCATCGCTTTTAAATAAGTGCTATCGTTTAAAACGTAATTGACATTGCTTATGCCACTTCCTTGATTTGGGGCTTTTAGCCTTACTATCCTTATGGAATCCTTAATGACAGCTAATGATGTAGAATCTGAGGTAATTTGCTTTACGATAGAATCTTTTCTTGCTATCGCTGCTCCCTCATCTGCAAATGCTCTTTTGGTAGCAAAATAATAGAATAAGCCGCCGGCAATTAAAGCAAGTAATACAATTATTAATGCACGTTTGTTGGCGCGTTTTTTTGCCGTCGCTACTGCAATCGCTTTCCTTCTTGTTTCCCTGTCATCTTTTATTATTGGCGCTAAAACATCATGAGTAAGTTCAATAGATTTTCCATCATCCCTCACAAAATATTTTCTTTTTAAAACCTCGATGCCCGGCAATAAAGTTTTTTCTATCTCACTTAAAGAATATTTAGTGCGGTAACCTTCATCGGTAATTAATTTATCTTCTAAAAATTCATTGACAGGTTTTGGATCTTTTACCAAATCTGGATTCGTTCCTAAAACAGCCTGGTTACTTTCATTTAAAACTTCATTATAAATAGAATGAAGTATTTTTTCTTTCGGATATCGTTCCAGGAAATTAGAAGAAATTTTACTTTGGCCTTCACTGATTCTTTCTTTATCAATATAAGTACAAACCTGGCTTAAAAGTGATGGCTCAATCTCCATCAAATCATAGCTTTTATTTGAGTCTTTTTCATTTATAAAAAAACTGACAATTTTATGTGCCTCATTTTGGTCAATATTATTTTTCCAGGTTTTGGTAATTACCTCAAAAGCCTGGTTGCCATTCATCGGCATTAGCCTGAAACGCGAAGATTTTAGCGAAGGTATTTTCGCAGAAATGCTTTCAAATTCAGGAAGGAATTCTTCCCTGAAAGCAAATACAATTTTTACTTTTTGATTCTTATAACTATAGTCAATTTTGTCTTTATCATTCAGGAATTTCTCTTTAAGTTTTTCAGGAATAGAGTTTTCGATCAGGTCAGCCAATTCATCCCAAAATAGCGCCAGTTCTTCACCTCCGAAATGATTACTTTTTTTTGCGAGTGTAAAAATTTCTTCAAACTGATCAAATACTAATATTGGTGTTACACTTTTCCATAATGGCTCAGAATGAAAATACTCCCACAATGTTGTTTTACTGTCAGGGTAAGATTCTACTTTGAAACCATATTTATCAATTTCTGATTTTAAGATATTTTTTATCTGGGTAACCAGATCGGGGCTGTCATCTTTAAATTCAAGCCTGATACGAAAAGGAAGATAATAATCTTTCCTGACTTTTGGAAATACGCCGGCGTTTAAAAGAGAAGTTTTACCGGTTCCTGATTTACCAAAAACGATGGTAAGCGTGTTTGATTTGATGAGATTGGTAAGTTTGTCAATTTCATCATCCCGGCCATAAAAAATATTTGATTGCGCCTCTGAGTAAGATTGCAATCCAATAAATAAAGAATCAGTTTTTGTAGAAGGTGATAAGTTTTCAGTCTGCATTTCAATTAAGTTAAATTCAGCGTTTCTCTGATTTGGTTGATAAATTCAGGCGCCGGATTACCGGAAGGAACTTTTCCGATGCTTAATTCTGAAAAGCATTTTGGAACGTTGTCGTTATAAGGATTGGTATCGTCAATTACAATAGGCATCAGGTATTTATCTGTTCTGCCATCTATTTTTCTAAAAGTATTTACATTATCCGCTGTAAACCATTCTATCTGTACATACCCATCTTTGTGTAGTAAACTGTTTTCAGAAATCAAAGGAATAAATAAATCGGCAGACTTGATATTTTTGGCAATTTTTATTTTAAAATCGTCGCCGGCACCGATCTTATCGATATCGTACCAGCACTCTACATTATTGATTCCTAGAATTGCTTTTTTTAAATTTTCAACCGCATCTTTATCTTTTACCGTATAGCTTAAAAAAACCACTTTATTTTTTACTGTTGAAGGATTTCGTTGTTTCCACTGGCGCGACAATTCATTTACAAATTCTTCTGTACTTCCCTGGTAAGTAGAGACTTTATAATTCTTCAAAAAATCAAATTGAGCATCACGGATATCAGAAGGGTCGTTCACCACAATGATTTTCCTTTGTGTTGTTCCCCATGAGAGCATCGGTTGATTAGATAAAAGGCGCAAAATAAAACGAACCATCCAGTTTGGAAAGGCGCACCCCAAAAACAAAAGGCTTTTATTTTGCAAAACATCAATAAGATTAATTTTCGAATCGCCCATTCTCTCCTTAAACCGGCTGGTAAATTCAAGCATATCTTCTTCCCTTAGAGCGGGATCTACAGTTTTTAACAGTGATCCGAAAACATTAAAGACAAAAGGAACCTGCAAACTTTCCAAATCACCACTGTCAGTAAATGGCTCAGTGATTGAAAAGTTGATGGAAGTAGGCGTTACACTTCTTTCTTTGGCCACGCTATTCTCCAGCACATTATTATAAACTGCCGTATTTACAAAATAATTTAAATTGGAAATGCCCAGGAATTCAGCAAGTAAAGGAAATTCAAAATTGATTTCTCTCACCATTAATTTTAATTTCCTTACTATATCCAGCCAATCAAATCCTTTTGCCATCACGAGATAATCAACCGCCTTCGAAAGTGATAAGTCCGTTTGATCAGTTACCTGGTAAGAACTAAGTATTTGGCCTGATAAATATTGATCAATTGGAATAAGGAGATCGTCTTTTTTAAACTTATACATTTCCTTACCAATGATGGGCGTTAATCGCTTGTCGGAAATGTCATCCAGCAATTCATCCCAGTCGCTTTGTTCTGAAAAGATTTTATTCATAAATATAGTGGTGATAGTTTATGATAAGTTAAGCAGGCTGGATTTTTCAAGGAATTAAAATAAAGATAATAAAATTTACTAAATTCATATAATTAAAACAAATACATTTCATCGAAATGTAAAGAATATAATCCTTTCCCTTCTTTTGAAAAATAAGCCAACCTAAAATGAAGCATTAACGAAATCCGTTTTTTTTAACGTAAATATTTAATGAAAAATAAATGAGTACCAACCAGGAAAGGCTTCTTATTGGAAAAGAATATCCGAAAGAAAATGAAGAAAAAGTAGCGAATCAGATCGTGGCCCTATTAGAAGATCAAATGTCGCGCTTAAATAAAAATAAAAAACAAATTCGCCAGATTCATCCAAAGATGAATGGGTGTGTTAAAGCCGAATTTATTATCGAAAAAAACCTAACTGATAATTTAAAAATCGGTTTGTTTAAAGAAGAAAAATCTTTCCCCGCCTGGATCCGGTTTTCCAATGGAAATACAAAACCTTTGGACGATAGTAAAAAAGATATACGAGGGCTCGCTATTAAAATAATGAACGTGCCCGGAGAAAAAATACCTCTTGAAGATATAGAAACTATAAACCAGGATTTTATTTTAATGAATACAAAATCTTTCGTAGCCAAAGAGGTTGTAAATTTTTACCACGTGTTGCAAGTGCTTACCATGCTACCTTTCAAAGGGCCAGTTTTAAAAAAAATACCTTACATGATTCAAAATGCCCCAATTTTTATCAACGGCGGGAAAGCAAAAATAAAATGCAACCATCCATTCGAACTTAATTATTACAGTACAGTACCTTATCGTTTTGGAGATGAAAATAGAGCTGTAAAATACGCAGTGTTTCCTTCAAAAGAAAATAACCTTACCTGCGAGCAGAATAACAACGATCCTGATTTTTTACGATTAAAGATGAAAGAAACTTTGTCAAAAAATGAGATTAGTTATGATTTCTGTATCCAGTTTCAAACGGATGCTGAAAAAATGCCAATTGAAGACCCAACCGTTGAATGGAATTCACCTTTCCAAAAAGTAGCAACGATAAGGATTCCGGCGCAATTTTTTGACACACCCGAACAAAGGGAATTTGGTGAAAATCTTTCTTTTAATGTCTGGCATTCTCTTTCTGAACACCGGCCAATAGGAAATTTTAACCGGTCCAGAAAAATAATTTATCAAAAAATGAGCGCTTTTCGCCATCAGCAGAATGCAATAAGAGAGGCTGAGCCTACGGCAAATACAAATTTTTTTAATGATACAAAATTGAACCAAAATGCCAAACAATAATCAACAGGTAATTGAGCAGATGTACAAAGATTTTTCAGCAGGAAATATTCCCGCGGTTTTATCAGCTTTTAGTAAAGATATCGTGTGGGTAAGGGCCGGCGCGCCTTTCATCCCATTTTCCGGAACTTTCACGGGTATTGAAGAAGTGATGAATATGTTCAAAATCCAGGACGAAAACCTACAAATGAAATCTTTTGTTCCGAAAAATTTTTCTACCAATGATGATACGGTTGTAGTGATTGGGCATGATGAAGCAGAAGTAAAACCTACCGGAAAAAGTTATGCTGCAGATTGGGTGCAGGCATTTACTTTAAAAGATGGTAAAATCGTTAATGTCCGGGTTTTTATGGATACGAAAGTAATCGCCGATGCATTTGAAAAATAAAGTAATGAAAAAAATGTTTACTGAATATATGATTCCATATAGCTAGCAGTAAACCCACAAATAATGCAGATTTCTGTTTTATAATTTTGGGTAAAAGCATTGAAAAAGGAAAAATAAAAAACTATTTCATTATCACCATTCCTATTTCTTTGCTCAATTGCATTTCCATAGTTTTTAAATGTGCATGCGTTTGCATCAGAAACATTTGCCGGTCAAAAGAAATTGTTTTTCCAAGTTCTTCAGCGTTTTCGATGATTAGTTTTTTTATTTTCTTCAAATCAAGGTAACGAATCGTGGAAACAATATCCATTTTATAATTCTCTTCCCGTGTAGGAACCGGCATTTCGTATTTTGTTTCCCAACCATCACTTACTTCATAAGGAAATTCAATTAAATGCACAACCGCGTTGCTCATGGCAATATTTTCCGAATATAAAAAGTTTTTTGAGGTAGGTTCCAGTTTTTCTTCATACCAGGTTTTATAAGTGCTGATTATTTGTTTCAACATCGGGTCTTCCACAGTTTCGTCCTCTAGAAAGTCGTACAAGAAATAATCAGCTACCTTTTTTCCATTTTCCCATTCGTTAAGGCCATATTCTAAAAGGCAGCGCACAAGCGACCTTTCGTGAAATATTTCATTATTTAAAAGTGAAATTGAATCTTCAGAAGCAATTTCCGATTCTTCATTTCCCGGCTGTTGTGAAAAATTTTTCTGTGTGATAAATTTTTTCTCTTCTTTATCTAATTTTTCACGAAGAAATTTATTTACCAAATTATGCAATCCACTTTCATCTACTTTTAAAATTTCCGCAGCCTTGCGGATGTAATCTTCTTGTTTGGTAAAATCTTCGGCTTTATTTATTTTAGAAATTGATTCGGCGATCCGGTTTACAATCTGCGCTTTTTTATTCGTATCATTTCCTGCCTCTGCTAAAGAAAATTCAAGCTGAAATAAAATAAAATCTTTTTTATTTTCTTTGATGAAAGTAGAAAATGCCGCCGCTCCATTTTTATTTATAAAGCTGTCAGGGTCTTCGTCGTTGGGAAGCAAAGCCAATTTCACATTCAAACCTTCTTCCAGCGCAAGGTCAAGGCCACGTAATGCTGCCTTAACGCCTGCTGCATCACCATCATATAAAATCGTAAGATTGGGAGTGATTTTCTTTATCAGCCGCAATTGGTCAGGCGTTAATGAAGTTCCACTGCTCGCAACTACATTTTCAATTCCTGCCTGGTGAAGCGAAACAACATCCGTGTATCCTTCTACCAAAAGGCATTCATCATTTTTATCAATCGCTTCCCTGGCGTACCACAATCCATAAAGAATTTTACTCTTTACATAAATTTCATTTTCAGGTGTGTTAATGTATTTCGGAGCCTTATCATTTTTCCTGATAAACCTTGCGCCAAACCCTGTTACTTTTCCGGATTGATTATGGATCGGAAAAATAATTCGCCCGCGATAGTTATCCTGCAATCCATTATCGCGCATAACCACCAACCCCGTTTTTTGCAAAAGCTCAGTGTTAAATTGTTTTTCAATCGCAGCCTTTGCAAGTGTATCGCGCGCTTCAGGATTATAACCTAATTGAAACCTGGTGATAATATCTTCCCTAAAACCTCTTTCTTTTAAATAACTCATTCCTACATTTAACCCTTCTTCAGAATTAAATAGAGTATCAGAAAAAAAATGCTGCGCAAAATTGTTGATGATATAAAGGCTATCTGCTGTTTGTTGCTGTGCCTTATATTCCGGGCTGGTTTCCTTCTCCTCTATTTCTACATTGTATTTTACAGCGAGCCATTTCAGCGCTTCTACATAACTGTATTTTTCATGCTCCATCAAAAAAGTGATGGAATTTCCACTGCGGCCACACCCAAAACATTTGTAAATTTCTTTGGAAGGAGAAACGGTAAAAGAAGGTGATTTTTCGTTGTGAAAAGGGCAAAGGCCAATATAATTGGTGCCTCTTTTTTTCAGTTTTACAAATGAATTGATAATTTCAACAATATCAATTCTGCTCACAATTTGCTGTATCGTTTCCTGCGGTATCATTTAGATAAATTCTTTTTATTTGGCAATTGTGTGTTGCTCAACTTCCACTTTCCAGCCAACAAACTTAATAAGTCCAAATAAGGCAAATCCATGCAAATATTATACACAGAATTGTAGTAACTACCATTGTAGAAATGAAATTTTTCATTGAAATAACCGTGTTGCTCATAATTATATTCTTTTTAAAATTTACACGAAGTAAATGAATTTTTTTATCATTTTGTAAGGCTATAAATATCCGATTTTTTTTGCAAATAAAGAAGAGTGTATTTCATGTTTATCTAATAAATGTATCAAATAGCCCGCCGGTATGATTACCTTTGTTAGCAATTAAAAAAAGAAGTATGGATAAGAAAGAAGTATATATAATTTCGGCTGTTCGTACGCCTATAGGAAGCTTTGGAGGAAGCCTAAAAGACATTCCGGCAACAAAACTAGGAGCAACTGCCATCAAAGGTGCGGTTGAAAGAGCTGGAATAAAATCAGAAGATGTCCAGGAAGTGTATATGGGTTGCGTGTTACAAGCGAACCTCGGACAAGCTCCTGCGCGCCAGGCAGCAATTTATGCGGGGCTTCCGGAAAATGTTTGTTGCACCACGATTAATAAAGTTTGCGCGAGCGGCATGAAAGCGATAATGAATGGTGCGCAAAGTATTTTGTTGGGCGATGCGGACGTAGTTGTGGCTGGTGGAATGGAAAATATGAGCAGTGCCCCGTTTTACGCTCCAGCAGTTCGTTGGGGAAATAAATATGGAAATTCTACTCTCATTGATGGAATGGCAAAAGATGGTTTGACAGATGTTTACAAAGATTATGCGATGGGAAATGCTGCTGAATTATGCGCTCGTGATTGCCATATTTCGCGTGAACAACAAGATGAATTTGCAATTGAAAGTTATAAGCGAAGCCAGGCTTCGGTAAATGAAGGGAAATTTAAAAACGAAATTGTTGGCGTTGAAATTCCTCAGAGAAAAGGCGATCCGGTTATGATGTTGAAAGATGAAGAGCCTTTTAATGTCAAGTTTGAAAAGATACCGGAATTGAAATCCCCCTTTGAAAAAGGCGGAAGCGTAACCGCTGCAAACGCGAGCACCATCAATGATGGAGCTGCTGCTGTAGTTTTAATGAGTAAAGAAAAAGCGGATAGTTTGGGTTTAAAACCAATAGCAAAAATCCTCAGTTATGCGGACGCAGAACAAGCACCGGAATGGTTTACTACTACGCCTTCTTTAGCGGTGCCGAAAGCGATAAAAAAAGCGGGTTTGGAAATTTCTGACATAGATTTTTTTGAGTTGAATGAAGCTTTTAGTGTGGTTGGAATTGTAAATACCCAAAACATGAAACTCGATGCTACCAAAGTAAATGTAAATGGCGGCGCGGTGGCTCTTGGCCATCCGTTAGGAGCCAGCGGCGCAAGAATAATCGTAACATTAATAAATGTATTGAAACAAAACAATGGAAAAATTGGCGCAGCAGGAATTTGTAACGGCGGCGGCGGCGCAAGTGCGATGGTAATTGAATTGGCTTAAAAATATTAAGGCAGATTTAGTAAACTAAAAATAAGAATTCATCGTATTTGTTGGTTTACTGGAGAACATTTTAATAAGGCAATTCATTATTCAAATTTTCGTTAACTATAATTGCAAAGAGAAAAAATTGCAGAGATTCTTTTATTAACATGATGAACTATTCTCATCTTTTAATAAAATTGTATTTTTACATATTAATTTTACTGAATGGAAATTTCACCCGGCCCTCTGTTAAAGGCGATTGATTCGCCAAAGGATTTAAAAAAGCTTGACCGTAACCAATTACACCAGCTTTCTGATGAGCTTCGCCAATACATTGTAGATATGGTAAGTATTCATGGTGGCCATTTTGCGGCAAGCCTTGGAGTGGTAGAACTTACAGTCGCTTTACATTACGTTTTCAATACGCCTTACGACCAGTTGGTTTGGGACGTGGGGCACCAGGCTTATGGGCATAAAATTTTAACTGGCAGGAGGGATAATTTTGATACAATCCGGAAAAAAAATGGGTTAAGTGGTTTTCCAAAAAGAGCCGAAAGCGAATATGATACTTTTGGCGTCGGGCACTCTTCCACATCTATTTCCGCGGCTTTGGGAATGGCGATGGCTTCCCATTATAAAGGAGAAGAAAATCGCCAGCATATTGCAATAATCGGAGATGGCGCAATGACCGCCGGGGAAGCATTTGAGGCGATGAATCATGCGGGAATTGAAAAAAGTAATTTGTTGATCATCCTCAACGATAATTGCATGAGCATTGACCCAAATGTGGGCGCACTCAAAGAATACCTTACTGATATTACTACTTCTCAAACGTATAACAAACTGCGCGATGATTTTTGGAAAGCATTGGGAAAACTTCCGGGAAAAACTTTTTCAAGGAAGATGGTGGGGAAAATTGAAACTTCATTGAAGGGAATGGTAAGTAAAAGCAGTAATCTTTTTGAATCTTTAAATATCAGGTACTTCGGCCCAATTGATGGCCACAATATTACCAAGCTCGTTGATACTTTGCAGGATATGAAAGAAATTGCCGGGCCAAAATTGTTGCACATTAAAACCGTAAAAGGAAAAGGTTTTGAATTGGCTGAAAAGGACCAAACCAAATGGCATGCACCGGGATTATTTGATAAGATTACCGGTGAAATTTATAAGAAAAAATTTGACATTCCCCAGTCTCCAAAATACCAGGATGTATTTGGCTACACCATTATAGAATTAGCAGAAAAGAATGATAAAATAATGGGCGTTACTCCCGCAATGCCGAGCGGTTGTTCTTTAAAATACATGATGGAAATAATGCCGAACCGTGCCTTTGACGTCGGCATTTGTGAACAACATTCCGTAACGCTTAGCGCAGGAATGGCTACACAGGGTTTGCGCGTTTTTTGCAATGTGTATTCTTCATTTATGCAAAGAGCCTATGACCAGGTAATTCATGATGTGGCGTTGCAAAATTTGCCTGTAGTTTTTTGTTTAGACAGAGCAGGGTTAGTAGGTGAAGATGGTTCTACTCACCAGGGCGCTTACGATATTGCCTACATGCGTTGTATTCCAAATATGATTGTAAGTGCGCCGATGAATGAAAGCGAATTGCGGAACCTGATGTATACTGCGCAATTGGAATCAACACAAAATCCTTTTGTAATCCGTTATCCGCGCGGACAGTCAGTGAAAGCCGATTGGAAAACACCGATGAAAGAAATTAAAATTGGTACCGGCAGGAAATTAAAAGACGGTGAAGAAATTGCGATTCTTACTTTTGGGCATCCGGGAAATTTTGCAGCTGCCGCAATAAGAGAGTTGAAGCCAGAAGGATTAAATCCTGCACATTATGATATTCGTTTTGTAAAACCTTTAGACGAAGATTTGTTACATGAAGTGTTCAAAAAATATTCTAAAATAATTACCGTAGAAGATGGTACTGTAGTCGGCGGTTTTGGTTCTGCAATTTTAGAATTTATGAATGCAAACCATTATAAAGCTGAAGTAAAAATTTTGGGAATTCCTGATATAATTATTGAACACGCTTCCCAACAACAACAACAACAGCAGGCCGGGATTGATACAGGCCACATTGTGGAGGCTATCAGAGATATGACCAAAATTGATGTAACCAAATTGGTTGAATAAATCGATCGGAAAAATCTTTAAGAATATTATTATAAAAAAGGATTTTCATTTTGCCCGAGAAAATGAAAATCCTTTTTATTTTATTTAAGTTTAAACCCTACCAGTTAGGAGAATATTCTTTTTTTAGTAACTATTTTATTTTTTTACCTTTTTTCTTCCCTGGAAAACCATGAGATTTGATTTATCGGCTATTGTGCGGTTGTAATATGCCTGGTAATAATCCCTGGTCATCATATTTACCTGGTAGAAGTAGCTTTTATTTTTCTTTGCCCCACCGGAAAGTTTACTTATAAAAACCTGTGCGAAATCTTTTGCGACGTAATTATTTAACTCACTATTGCCAACTTTTTTTTCATTAATCCAAACACCATAAATTTTGCCATTTTTAAATGCTTCAAATTGCTTTTCAGTAGGTACAGTCCTAGGCAAAGGTTTGAAAGGCTTTAAAAAAACAACAGTTTCCTGCTCCTGTTGATCTATATTCATTTGCATAAAAATGTATTCCAGCCGTTTTTTATCAGACAACGGAACTGCCTTTATGAATTGAAACCAGTCCATTTCCGGAGTTTTTGTTCTGTTTATTATATCTTGATATTCACTTAACATTTCAGGTGCGACGCCTTCGTTAGTCCCTCCGGCGTAATTACCAAAATGGAAGATTTTCACTGAATCTTTTTGTGGTGGAGATGATTTACTTATAGGTTGCTGGGTATGTATCTTCTGCGCAACTAAATACTTAGCACTAAAAGAAAAAATGGCGATGGTAAAAAAAACCACCACTAAACATTGCTTTAAAAAAGCGATTCGGGGAGAAGTGTATTTTGAGATCATGATTAATCTTTTTTTTGTGATTAAAAAATTGAATTGGCTCGTTATAGCGAAAGCAGATTGCTGGCTGGTTTTTTCGACTAATAAATACTGGTACGCAGTAATATTTTGGAATTTGTTTATCACTCCTTCATCTGCAAGAAACTCATGATTAAGTTTAATCGCCTTCCCGTATAAAAAAACAAATGGATTGAACCATAAAAAAGCTTTCGCAAATTCAATAACTAAAACATCAATAGTATGATATTGATTTATGTGAGTTAGTTCGTGGCACAAAATTTCTTCTTCAATACTTCCTTTTTCGAAAGCGGTTTTATTAAGAAATATCCAACTTAAAAAACTGTGCGGTGTAAGATTTTCTTCTGTCAAAATAACCTTCCCACCTTTGTAGAGTAGATATTTTTTCCCTTTGATTTTTGAATAAATCTTAATTAGATTTTTCGCAAATAATATTAGAAAGAAAATAGATATTAAGCAATAGATCAATAATAAAAATTCCTGTATACTAAGTACGTTTTTCGCAGGTTTGATTATTTGTAACGAAATATCTTCAGGCAAAATTTGCCCTGGAGAAAAAACGTAATTGCTGACCGTTTGTAAAGGAGTTTCTTTCTCAACATTAAGGTTAAAATTAATCAAAGGGACGATCAATGAAAAAGCAAAACTGCACAAAAGGTAAAACCTGTTAAACCGATACATTTTTTCCTTTTCCAAAAAAATAAAATACACCAGGAAAAATAATCCTGAGCAAAGAATTATTTTAATTAGGTATGTCATCATTTTTTCTTTTTTTTGATTTCACCATCAATTATTATTTTCAGCTCTTCCAGTTCATTCTTTGATAAATTACTTGTGGTAGTAAAGAAAGATGCAAATTGCAGATTAGAATTGCCAAAATAATTCTTGATAATTCCTTTTACATGTTTTGAAAAATAATTACTCTTATCGACAAGTGGATAATATTCCCTTGAATTGCCAAATTGCCTGTACCCTACAAAGCCCTTATTCTGCATTCTCTTTAAAAGGGTAGCTATGGTAGTGGAAGCGGGCTTTGGTTCTGGATAACTATCAATTATTTCTTTCATAAAAATCTTTTCGTTTTTCCAGATTATTTCCATTAATATTTCTTCAGATTTTGCCAGTTTCATTATTCTACATTTTGTGTTATCGTTCTACAAATGTAGAATAATTTTTAAAATCTCCAAATTTTTTTAAGACACTAATTTTTTTTCTTAAAAATCAACAGTTGTAACCTCTATGAAAAATAAAAAAGGAATAACGGAAATTAACCGGTCCTATTTCGAAAAAGTTTTCATTAAAACAAAAAAATAGATGTAATCAAATTCATGGAAAATTGTGTTTGAAATCTTGCGTCCTTTGATTTTATTTTTTCCAATTTTCTCTATATCATAATCAGGAAGGAAAATGAAAATCCTTTCTATTTATGCGTTTACTGGAAATTAAAAATCAGGAATGTTTATCAGACATATAAAACACCAATTTACCGCCATTCATTATTTCTGAATGAGTAATGTATAAACGATTCAGAGCTTTCCCGTTCAATTCTATTTTTTGGATGTACACATTTTTATTACTTTGATTTTTTGCTTCAATAGAAAATGTTTTTCCATTTTCTAAATGAATCGTTGCAGCATTGATTGCAGGGCTTCCGATTTGATAATCCGGAGAACCTGGCGCTACAGGATAAAATCCAATCGTACTAAAAATATACCAGGCGCTCATTTGCCCGGTATCATCGTTTCCGCCCAATCCAGCCGGACCCGTATGATATTGATTATTTAAAATCATTCGCACTGTTTGTTGCGTCTTCCACGGCTCATCTGTCCAGTTGTATAAATAAGCAATATGGTGAGAAGGTTCATTGCCGTGTACATATCCACCGATGATTCCATCTCTTGTTATGTCTTCCGTTTCAGCAAAAAATTTATCAGATAAATGCATTGTAAAAAGTGTATCCAAATAATGAGTAAATTTTTTCTTTCCGCCCATCAATTGAATTAACGAAGCAGGATCCTGTGGAACAAATAATGTATAATTCCATGAATTTCCTTCAATAAATCCCTGCCCGGATGTGCTCAATGGGTCAAAATCTTTCATAAAAGAACCATCGCTCAAACGCCCGCGCATAAAGCCAACAGAAGGATCAAAAACATTTTTATAATTTAGAGAACGTTTGATGAACTCATTATAAATATCCATCCGCTTTAATTTTTTTGCCATTTGCGCAATCGCCCAATCATCATAAGCATATTCTAAAGTAGTGGACGTTCCGGTTCCGTCTTTATCTACAGGAATGTAGCCCATATCTTCATACAAGCCAATACCATCGTAGCTTCTGTGTCGTGCAGTTGTAACACACGCATCCAATGCTTTGTTCGGGTCAAATGGTGTATTTCCTTTTATTACCGCATCTGCAATTACGGCAACTGCATGGTAGCCAGTCATGCACCAGTTTTCGTTTGCCGAATTTGACCAGACCGGTAACATGTGCATTACACTTTGATCATAATGCGCCAACATGGATTTGATCATGTCCCCGTTTCTTTTTGGCTGAATTATATTAAACAATGGATGCAACGCACGATACGTATCCCAAAGAGAAAAAGTAGTATAATTGGTAAAGCCGTTTGCATGATGAATATTCTGATCCAACCCCTTATAATCACCATTTTCATCCATATAAATAGTTGGGTTGATAAAGGCATGATACATCGCTGTATAAAAATTAATTTTCTCGTCTTTATCAGCATTGATCACTATTTTTTGCATTTCTTTATTCCATTGTTCCTGGCCTTTCTCTTTCACTTTTTCAAAATTCCAACCAGGAATTTCTGCTTTTAAATTATTTAGTGCGCCAGCCTGGCTTACTGGTGAAAGTGCAAATTTTATTTTTATTTTTTCATCTTCGTTAGTTTTAAAATTGAAGTACATTCTTAATTGCCTTCCGGCCAATGCGGGGAAATTTTTCCTTTGATCAAACTTTCCCCAAAAGCCATTATATGGTTCCCTTTTGGAAAAATTTTTACTGCCATACTCTATAAAAGGTTTGGAGAATTGCATGGCAAAATAAACCGTTCTTGTTCTTGCCCAACCGCTCGTTTGCCGGTAGCCCGTTACCAAAGAATCATTTACCACTCGAATAAAAACCCAGACATTTTTATCAGGGTAATTGTAAATCCCACTCATCAGGTCCAGGATGATGTGCGCACTATCTGTTTTAGGAAAAGTATATTGGTGAAAACCAACACGGGCAGTAGTTGTAAGCTCAGCGAGAATATTATAATCATCCAGCTTTACTTTGTAATAATCTGCTTCAGCCGCTTCTGTTTTATGAGAATACCGGGAACGAAACCCACTTTCAGGATTATCGGCGGTTCCAGGGTTTAATTGCAATTTTCCAACCGTCGGCATAATTAAAAAATCGCCCAAATCGGAATGGCCAGTACCGCTAAAATGAGTATGGCTGAAACCAACAATCGTTTTGTCTTCATACTGGTAGCCAGCACAATATTTATAAACATCCGGGTTGTAATGGCCGTCCGTTTCATAAGGAATCGTATCCGTATCGGGGCTCAATTGTACCATACCAAATGGAACAGTTGCGCCGGGATATACGTGCCCCATTCTTTCTGTGCCGATAATTGGATGTATATATTGAACTAAGTTTTCTGTTTTTTGAGATTTAGCTGATACAATTAAAAAAAATAGTGCCGCGAATAAAACGCTTTTACGCATGAAAAGTAATTTAATAAAATGAAAATTAATTGCCTGTAAAAGTAGCAACAAGTTTTTGATTAGAATGGGGATAAAAATTAAAATATAGATTATTTCTTCTTTTACTGTGATCTTAAAATGAGTATATAACGGTAATGCATATATGAAAATATAAATTTGAATACAGTAAACAAACAAATAGCCTTAATTTTTATTTTCTATTTCACCGATTGAGTTTAGCTTTCCACTATTCCAAAATCTTATCTGAATGAACCACTTTTTCTTCAAAAAGCGAGTTCTCATTTTCTACAAAATACATTTCAATCTTACCTTTGTTTTTAGCTGCTTTTTTTCCCCGGTAAGTGCATTGGTATTTCTCTTTTACCAGGTCATACGTCGTACGTGAAATGTTTATTTTATTGGCTTCGCTGTTTTGTTCCATGCGGGAAGCCGTGTTTACTGTATCGCCCCAAATATCAAATGCGAATTTTTTATCTCCTACAACTCCCGCCACCAGCGGGCCTGTATGAATCCCAATACGGATATCAAAATAATCATCTTCATTTCCATTTGACCGTAACTCTTTTATCGCTTCTATAATTTCTATTGCCGCTGCCACAGCATTTTCTGCGTTATGAGATTTAGAGTCGGGAACCCCGCTAACGCATAAATAGGAGTCGCCAATTGTTTTAATTTTTTCCATTTTATATTTGGAAATGATCGAATCAAATTTGGTAAAGCAAGTATCAATAAGATTCACCAATTCTTCCGGCGAAAGATTTTCACTCTTGCTGGTAAAGTTTTCAAAATCGGTAAACATCACTGTCGCTATTTCATAACTACGGGGTTTGGTACGCCCGGTTTCTTTCAATTCATTCGCGACATCTTCAGGCAAAATATTCAACAAGAGATCGTCCGATTTTTTCTTTTCAATTTCAAGTTCAATGGTTCTTTCCTTAACTTTATTTTCAAGCTCGCTGTAGAATAAAGCATTTTCTATTGACACCGCCATTTGACCAGCCAATAATTTTAAAACCGCGACACCTTTTGTAGTAAAAGCCCCGGAAGTCAGGTCGTTTGCAAGGTAAATAACCGCCTGTATTTTGCCCATATTCATCAGTGGAATACAAAGAATAGATTTACATTCATTATTTTTTATAAAATCATCGTTGGCAAAAAGTTCGCTTTTGCAGGCATCATCAAGGATAACTGTTTCCTGTGTGAGGTAAACATAACTCACAACTGATTCAGCCAACAGATGGCTGGCGGAAACGGGAATAGATTTCAATATTTGGAGATTTTCTTTATCAGCTTTTATTTCTGCCTCAATGTATTTTTCGCCATCTTTTTCCATGATTAAAAATCCATTTTGTGCACCGGCGTTTTTCAAAATAATCTCCATCATTTTTTTCAGCAATTTTGGCAAAATAATTTCTCCGGAAATCGCAGCAGAAGCTTTTACAACAGTTTCCAGGTCAATGTTTGAAGCTTCATGCGGAGTTCCTTCCAATTGGTTTTGCCATTCTGCACCACCGCCACCCCTTAACTGAATATAATGGCTTTCCATTTGTTTCAATTTTGCTAATGCACCCCAACGTTTATAAATACGATATGAATTTTGCAAATAAAAATTAGCCAGCAAATCTTGTTTGGTATTTAAGAAAAACCGCCCGGCCCTTTCCCATGTATAAGCAAGGTCGCTTGTAATATTAATTTGTGTTGCGGCTTTCAGCGCTTTATCATATAAAATTTTGGCCTCTTCATTATTTCCGTCCAGGTATTGATATTCGGCTTCCAACAAAAATATTTTATGGCTATAATCTGCAGGGCAATATTTTTCATATTTTTTTAGGGCGTTTATATCTTTTCTAACCTGTTTTAATATTGATTTTTTTGAAACTGAATCTGGTACAACATCAGTTATTTGAAGTGGCCTGTAAAAATAAAGTAATGGGTACAATGTAGTCCCTTTCACACTTTCCTGGTATTTTTCGGCGAGCGGTAAATACTTTCCTGCATTATCGTTCAAATTAAATATTAAGGCCAGGTGCAATTTTTGCAGGTATAAATTTTGAAAATAAATCTCATTGCTTTTGGTTACTTCTGCACTATCCATCTCGGATTCATCAAATATTTCTCCTGAAAGAACATCGGGGTTTTCTGTTTCTACTAAGAGATTTAAAATAGATTGATGAAACAACCTCAACCTTCTAAGTGTAAGGTCTTGCTGAAATTTTTCAATTTTTAATTCCAGCATTTCCGCTTTTTTAGAAAGCTCAGGTAACGGGTAACCCATAATATAAAACTGGTAAACTATATTATGAGCAGCATAAGAAGCATATTCATTATCACCGGATTCTAACCCACTGGTGAATGCTTTTTCAAGGTCCAGAATGGTCTCAGTTATTGGAACCCGGCGATGAACCAAAAACAAATTATTGGTAGCAATGATTGAAGCGATGAGTTCTTCAGCATGAATTTTTTTTGCAAGGTGCAAAGCAATTTCACCAAAACTGATCCCCTTGTCAATTTCATTTAAAAAAACACTTAAAATATAACCGTAAACTGCAAAACTAAAAGGCGATTTCCTTGATAAGCCATAAGAAACCGTAAGCCTGATCATCTTGAAGGCCAGCAAGGGAACCAGGTCAGGAACTGCGAAAAAAGAAGCCGAAGAGATATCAGATAAAATACGCATGGCAGCGTTTTTTTCAGGGCTTTTCATTTCCGGCAAATTATTATAGTAATCCATTGACTTATTGCGCAGCAAAAACTTTATTTTTACCAGGTCTTTCATCACCGCAAATTTGCCGGGATTTAGCGGTAGGTTAATACCCATTTTTTTTAGAATATTTAATCCGAGTTTTACCGCTTCGTAAGGTTTATTTTGGGCAATCAGTTTTTTGATGTCTATTTCATAGGCTTTTACCGAATCAGTTAATGATTTACTGTTTTTTAAAATTTGATTTACATGTAGATCCACTTTTTCATAATCTCCGGAAAGATAAGCCGCATCAGCCGCGTTGGCTGTAAGTTGTAAAATAAAATCATATTGGTTACCCCAATCTTTTTCATTCATGACATTCAATCCTTTCTCAAAATAATATAAAGCCTGAGGAAAAGCTGTTGAAGCAATTGCTTTATTGCCGGCATTTAAATTAAGCCTGGCAAGATTATCCTTTTCTTTTTTATCGGTAATTTTTTCGGCGCCGAGGTTCCATTGTTTTATAAGGTCAAATAATTTTTCATCCAGTTCTGTTTCATTGTAACTTGATGTTAAACGTTGCCCGTTTATAAGGTGCATTTTCGCTTTCTCATCATCAGGAATCAATGAATAAATTGCCTGTTGGATCCTGTCATGAGCAAACTTATAATCATTTTCAGAAACTATAATTAATCCTTCAGAAACGGAAAGATTTAATAAAGTTTCAATGTTCCTTTCGCTTATTTGTTTTATAAGCGAAAGGTTTCTTTTAGAAAAACTATTTCCGATAGTGGAGGCGGTTTTTAATAAATCAAGTGTTTCGCCGGGAAGTTTTAAAACGAAAGAAGTCATTAATTCTACAACGTTTCCCGAAACATTCATTTGCAAAATAAGGTCAGAATTAAATTGCCATTTCAAAGAATCAAAATCAAAATGCAAAAAACCTTCATCATAAATTGATTTCAAAAATTGCTTTACATAAAACGGGTTTCCCTTTGTTTTGGTGAATACAATTTGCGAAAGCAAAGCCAAATTTTCCTGCCTGGTAAGCAAAGTATCGCTTATAAGTTCAAAAATATTTTGATAATCGAGATCATTTAATTCTAATTCTTCAAAGGAAACATGATCTTCTTTTAATTCATTTAATTTTTTATAAAGTTCATGCTCTTTATTCACTTCATTCTTGCGGTAAGAACCGATGAGCATCGTATAATCAATGTCCCGGTTTTCGCTGATGGTTTTAAATAAATTGAGTGAGGAAGAATCTGCCCATTGAAGGTCATCAACAAACATTACAAGTGTTGAATCTTTATCCGCAAGGCTTTTAAAGAACCTGGTAAATTCATAATTAAACCTATTCTGTGCTTCTATTCCTTTTAATTCCCGAGCATCCGGCTGCTTGCCAATCAGGTTTTCTATTCCCGGCATAAACTGCGTTAAAATATTTCCTGAATTTCCTATGGCTTCCTTTATTTTTTTCTTCCATTTTGCCTGGAAAATTTTATCCCCTGCAAGAATCAACTGAACCAGTTCATTAAATGTCTGAACAATGGTAGTGTAGGGCGTTCCGGAACTTATCTGGTCAAATTTCCCTTTTAATAAAATACCCTTTTTTTGAGCCACAGAATTTTTAAGTTCTTCTACTAAAGAAGATTTTCCGCTCCCGGAATTACCTGAAATAAGAATTATCTTTTTCTGCCCGTTTGCACATTGATCGTAAAATCCATTCAATTTTTCTATTTCCTTTTCCCTGCCATATAATTTATTTGAAAAGTTTAATTTACCGGAAAAATCAGAAGAGGCAATTTTAAAATCGCTTTTGTTTAAATCATCAATTTTGCCGGTTTCATTTAGTTGTTTTATACATTTTTCCAGATCAAATTTTACCCCAAATGCTGATTGATAACGCCCTTCAGCATCTTTCGATAATAGCTTCATCGTTATGTCCGACAAAATTTGTGGCAATTCCGGGTTTAGTATTTCTGGTTTTACTGGTGTTTTGGCAATGTTCGCATACATCAGTTCCAGTTGGGCTTCGCTATCAAAAGGTAATTGCCCGGTAAAAAGCCTGTAAAAAATTAATCCAAGGGAATAAAGGTCGGCACGCTGGTCAACGGTGTGATTAATTCTTCCTGTTTGTTCCGGTGCAATGTATTTTAGCGATTCAATTTCTTTTTCCCGGAAAGTAGTTATTCCTTCTTCGAATATATTTCCAACCGTAGCCAAACCAAAATCAATCAAATAAATTTTATTTGTTGATTTCTCTATAAGTATATTGGAAGGGTGAATACGGCGATGGAAAATATTTTCTTTATGAAGGCCCAAAAGTGCCGATGCAATATCAGTTGCTATATGAACCTGCTGAATAAGATTTAATTTTTCGGTAGTAAGAAGTTTATTCAAATCTTTTCCTTCGATGTATTCTAACACAAGCGATTCATTGCCTTCCATTTTATCGCGCTTTATTGCTTTTCTTACATTACTACTTTTAGATTTGGAACATATATCGAATTCATTATCCAGTTGCGCCAGCATTTCTTTAGAAGGAAATTCTTCCTTTAGAACTTTCTGGCATGTAGGCTTACTTAATCCATCCTTTTCTGATTTAATGATTAATGAATCAAAGCCATAATGAATAACATTCGCATGATCAATATTCTTTATCATTTCAGGGTTATAAAAATGATTGTAATTTTAGTTGTTGGGCTTTCTTCAAGAGGTTAGAAGTAGGTTATTAAGGGTATTGACTGCTATGAAAGTAAATAAACTTTTGAAAACTTCACAAAATTAATTGATTTCATATTTCTAAAATATTTACTTTTAAGTTTCCATTGATCCAATTCATCCTGGAAAACTGCTTCAAATTCTCTTAATTTTATTTAAATGACGAACCAAAATCCACTTACATTACTAACACCTGTCAAAGAAGGATGCTTTGATAAACTGAACGAAATTCTCGAAAAATTTAAGGTGGGCCTACACGCAAATTTAAATGAAAAATTTAATCGGTTAGGAACGCTGCATTATGCGCGCTGGTTTGTTTTGCAGGAAAGTTCTTTCAGGGACAAAACTGCTTTTCCGGTTCCGGTAAGATTGGTTTTTTCTTCCAATTTTGATGGTGATGAAACCGCACATGCGGAAGGCCTTGTTTCTATATTTCCTGAATATTTTGATGAGCTGTATGAATGTTGCGAAGGATATCCTGAAGCAGCCGATAGAAATACAGAAAGCAGGAAGAATTACATGTTGAGATGGAAGGTGAAAACCGCCGCGTTTTACGTCGGCGCACCTGGAAGAAGTTTGAAACAAATACAACAGGAAGACCAATTGAAAAGATTTATCAGGAATTTTGTAAACAGCAATAACTGGAATGGCAAGCCCGCTTTGCAAATTAAAAATGCAGTTAAAGAGGAAGTGTATAAACATACCGAATTTGAATGGGCAAAAAAACCTGACCCGGTAAAATCTACTAATCTGGGAGGAATGATATTAATGGTTTGCATTATCATCATACTGTTACCAGTAATTATTCCATGGCTTTTAGTGCTTCATTTTTTTTATGAACGAAAAGATAAAAATTGTTACGATAAACGCAGCCAGTTAAATGATGATCTTGTAAAAAGGCTAGAGGAGGATGAAGACCTTATCAATCAAAATCAATTTACACAAGTGCTAGTGGTGAAGCGAGGGAAAGTAAGGCTTTTAACCATTCAAGGGCAGATGTTATTTGCAAGGACGCTGATAAAAAATTTATTTGTAAAAGGAAAGCTAATGGGAATTCCTACTATTCATTTTGCGCGCTGGGTATTATTTGATAATAATAAACACATGATGTTCTTCAGCAATTTTGATGGAAGCTGGAACCAATACCTGTGCGATTTTATTGATAAATCCGGCTGGGGTTTAACCGGTATTTTCAGTAACACAGTGAACTTTCCAAAAACAAATTTTTTATTTACTGGAGGGGCTTATGATGAGGAACATTTTCTTGCATGGAGCCGCGGCACACAAATACTAACACAAGTTTGGTACAGCGCTTATCATGATCTTTCTATAAAAAATATTGTCAATAATACTTTAATAAGAAATGAATTAAGCAAAGAGCTTTCTGAAGAACAAGCACAACTATTTTTAAAAAGATTTTAAAATAAATGACAAATGGAACAACTGGAACTTTCAGAAATACAAGGTTTTCTTGTTAGGGATTATAAAGATATGCCGGATTCAAAATATTTTCTTTTGCAGGTGGCTGATGCTAAAAAAGCGAAAGGTTTTCTAAAAGAAATATCAAAGGAAATTACTTCAGTTAATCATACAAACGCTAATTTCTATTTGAACATTGGTTTTACAAGTGCCGGCCTTGCGGCTTTGGGATTACACCCAAATAATGTTCAATCTTTTATAAGAGAATTTCGTGAAGGAATGGTGACGCCGCACAGGCAAAGGCTTTTAGGCGACCATGATAGCAGCGGCCCGGGAAACTGGAATTGGGGCGGGCCGGACAACCCATCCGTACATTTGATTCTCATGATTTTTGAACCGAGTGAAGAAAAGCTGGATGAACATACTCAACAGTTTCTGGCAAAATTTGACTTGAACGGGTTAAAAGTTGTGCATATTCTCAATGCAGATACTTTTCCTGATGATAAAGAACATTTTGGATTCAGGGACAGTATTTCACAACCTTCAATTACAGGAAGCGGATTTAAAGGCCTGGAAAGAGATAATATCAAACCCGGTGAATTTGTGCTAGGTTATAAGAATGAATATAACGTTCACCCTGATACGCCTTTGGTCAAAGAAGCACAGGGAAATATGGAGATCTTGCCATCTGGCCCGGACGGAAGCGATCAAAAAGACCTGGGCCGCAATGGAACTTATTTTGTACTTCGTCAATTGAAAGAAGATGTAGATGGCTTCTGGAATTTTCTAAATGAAAAAAGTAAGAATGGAGATGGCAGCCTTAACCATGATGAAAGTATAAAGCTGGCCGCAAAAATGATGGGTAGATGGCCCAGCGGCGCGCCACTTGTAAAATTTCCGGATAAAGACCCTGGCGGTTTGAGTAATGATAATGATTTCGTTTATACTGAAACAGATAAATTGGGCCTTCGGTGCCCTTTTGGTGCCCATTCACGCCGTACCAACCCAAGGGATAATTTTGAAGAAACAGGCCCCCCTGAATCATTAAAACTTACCCGAAAACACCGTATAATGAGAAGGGTTCGTTCGTATGGAGAAAAGTATGTGGGTTCATCAACACAACATTCACCTAATGGCGAAGTTGGAATTTTGTTTGGATGTTTTAACGCAGATATTAACAGGCAGTTTGAATTTATTCAATATTCATGGGCTAATTATCCAAAGTTTAAACAGCTATATGCCGATCCTGACCCTTTTATTGGCGTGAAAGAAATTCCTGAAGAGGGAGTTATTCAGCAATTCACCATCCCCCAGGGAACCCATAATAAATATGTGGATGGCTTAAAAAGTTTTGTAACTGTAAAAGGGGGCGCTTATTTTTTCTTTCCTTCGATAAAAGTAGTAGAGTTTTTGAGTACCATTTAGCCTGTGGGATTGAAATTAGAAAGTAAACAAACAAATATCGCGGATTCTTATTTTCTATTTTCACTGATTTGCTGATTCAGTTATGCAAAACATTCTAACTTAATTGTAAATTGGTTACAAAAAGATCAAAAAAGAAAAATAAATTTACTGAATTCGATTATTTTAAAAGCCTTCAGCTTCGGCAAACTTCCTGGCATCAGATTTCATTCTCACCACTTTTGATGAAGAAGTTTTTGCAGCCATTTGACCACAAATCTCTGATTTGGTAAAACGTTGGGCACTCCAAACATAATCCAGCACTACTTTTTCACCAGTTTCATATCCTCTTTCGATTAAAAAATCCCAGGAACCGTGACGGTTAAGGTCACTCACAATTTTTGAAGCTTGCTTAGGAAAGGCAATCCAAAGTTTAGTTTCATTATGCAACGCAGGGCATAATTCGTTAAATATTTTCTGAAGTTGTTTGGAGTTTAAAGCAAAAACCAAAGCAAAATCTATTTTACGGATTTTTAAGAGCTGTGTTACGTTTTTTGAAAACGAAAGTTTAGAGAACTGTTTTTCAATTGTGGAAGGAAGGCCTTGGATTAGCAAATTTTTCTCATCTTCTAATTCCAATTTTTCAAACATTGTTTGGGACATAATGAAGGCAATAATTTAAGTTTAAAAAAAATCTTTTTAAATACTGCATGAATCATTCTTCAAAAAAGAATAAGCCTTAACATGGTGGGTATGCAGTTAACACAGGTGCAAATTTACAAAAAAAAATCTTTTCTCAGATAAAAAACCTGTTAACTTATATGTTGGGTATAAATTTTCCCGTGGTAATATGGGGAATTTTATTTAGAATTAACCGGATGATAATATTTTAAAGCCTCATTCATGTATGATTTTAATTTTTCAATTCTTTTAGAATCCAATGGATGGTCACTAAGAATCTCAGGAGTTTGATTGCCAGTGTTTAATTTTTCCATTCTTTCCCAAAGTGGGATTGCTTCACGAGGATTATATCCGGCCATAGCAGCGAAAATTAAACCATAGTGGTCTGCTTCATATTCCTGTTGGCGGGAATTTGGCAATAATACTCCAACCTGGGCAGTAGGTGCATATATTGCATTAAAAATATTATTCACTTTTGCATTTCCTTTTGTAAAAATATCTGCGCCTACGCCAATTCCTTGGGCAACAAGCGCCTCACTCATTCTTTCCTGACCATGATGAGCAACAGCATGAGTAATTTCATGCCCCAAAACAATTGCCAGCCCAGCCTCATTTTGAGCAATAGGCAATAAGCCTGTGTAAACTACTACTTTGCCGCCTGGCATACACCATGCATTAACTTCAGGGCTTTCTACCAAATTAAACTGCCAATTATAACCTGAAAGTTCATTAGATAAACCTTTAGAGGCATAGTATTTTGTGATAGCTGCCGCTATTCTTGTTCCTACGCGAGTCACCATTTCAGCATCTTTATTTGAAGAACTGCTTACCACTTTATTTTGAGAAAGAAAAGTTTGATATTGAGTAACTGCTTCCTGCTGCAAAGTAGATTCTGGTACAAGAGACAATTGATTACGCCCCGTTATTGCATTTTTTGTGCAGGCTGATAAAAAAAGGCATGAGATTAAAAGTATAGGAAGTAATTTTTTCATGAATAATTCTATTTTTTTATACAGGATAAACAATTGATGTACCAAAAATAGTTTCCTTAATAAAATGAAGATTTTAAAGCTGAGTAATTGCTAATAAAAATTAGATTATGGATTAGCGGTTTGATTTTCGGCGGTCACGATGTTTGAGAATGGGGACACGGCCTTCATTTCCTTTTAATAAACGGCTAATATTTTTTTGATGAGTGAGTAAAATAAGGCACGCTACTGCAACAGCAAAAACTCTATAAAATACTTCCTGTTCGTTATAAATCCACAAAACACATATAGGAAGAGCTACACCTGCCAATATAGAACTTAGCGAAACGTAACGGGTTAAATAGAGTACTAATAAAAAAACTCCCACACAATTTATAGCAACAATGGGCTGAATTGCCAAAACCATCCCAAATAAAGTAGCAACTCCTTTTCCGCCTCTAAAATCTGCCCAAACAGGATAAATATGGCCTATTACCGCGGCAAGGCCAAGGCCAAGCATAAGGTTGGTTCGGTCCAACTCGTTTGTGAGATAATAAGGAAGTAAATTATAAAGAGCTACCGCAAGAATTCCTTTCAACATATCACCAACCATTACGATAGTTCCAAACCTTGGGCCAAGCACCCTAAATGTATTAGTAGCCCCCATGTTGCCACTTCCGTATTCACGAATATCAATATTGAAAAAGGCTTTACTAACAATAATTGCCGTAGGTATAGATCCAATAAAATAAGCTATTATAATTAGTATAAATTCTTTCATATTAATTTATTCAATAGAAATAGGGATAGCAAATATAAGATTTAATTGTTCGCCTGAAACCTTATTTTTATAAAAACCTATTTCAGTTTTTCTTAAATAAAATTGCCATCCAATCGCCCCTTTCCTTAGTTTGAACTTTAACAAGCTTATTCTCCTCAAAGGATTTTAGCATCTCATTTTCATCTTTTGAAAGGAACCCGGAAGCCAGTAATAATCCATCTTTATTTAATTTTGTTGATATTTCAAACGATTGGTTTTTGAGCACATTTAAATTGATATTCGCCAAAATAATATTAACCGGGTTAATTTCATTAAGGTCATTTTGTTGTTTTATAATAATCTTATGGCAATGATTAACCTCCACATTTTCCTTAACATTATTTATGCTCCATTCATCATAATCAACAGCAATAATCTCCGATGCTCCACATTTCTCAGCAAGAATGGAAAGGACACCGGTTCCTGTACCAAAGTCAACAACATTCCTATCTTTAAAGTCTAATTTCTCCATTAATTCAATCATCAAAAATGTTGTAGCATGGTGCCCTGTTCCAAAACTCATTTTTGGGGTAATAACCAAATCGTGTTTTACATTTTCTATAGGGTTATGAAAAGAAGGGCGAATAGCTGCAAAATTGTTGACAATCACAGGTTCCAACTGGCTCTCCCATTGCTGGTTCCAATTCTCCTCTTCAATAACATATTTAGAATAAATGGTTTCAGGCGACAAAATATTTCTCAGTTTTTCTTCTTCAAAATCTTCTTCATTAACGTAAGCATTCAATAAATTATTTTCTTCTACAAAGGCATAAAAAGAAATTTCTGATAATCTCGCAATTAATATTTCCGATTCATCAGAAGTATTAACGTTTATTACTATTTTAAAATATTTTTTCATAAAAAAAAGCCTGTAATATTTACAAGCTTTAAAATATTAAATTGCTTAAAAATTAATTTTCGTTGTGAGGCCTGTTTGGTGTGGATGAATTTTGTTCTGGCCTTGGAAGTAACGCTTTTCTGCTCAGTTTAAATTTTCCTGATTTAGGATCAACCCCTACCAATTTTACTTTAACTTTATCACCCTCCTGGAAAATATTATCCATATTTTCCAGCCTCTTCCACATAATCTCTGAAATGTGTAATAATCCTTGTTTTCCAGGTAAAAATTCAACAAAAGCACCAAATTCCTTAATCCCCTTTACTGTCCCTTCATAAACATCGCCAATTTCAGGCACCGATACAATACTTTTAACCCAGGCAACAGCCTGGTCGAGGCTTTCTTTATTAGCGGAGAAGATACTTACTTCGCCAGTTTTTCCTACTTCTGTTATATTAATAGTAGCTCCGGTAGTTTTTTGAATTTCCTGGATAATTTTCCCTCCTGGCCCAATAACAGCTCCGATAAATTCAGAATCAATTATCAGTTTTTCCATACGCGGCGCGTGAGGTTTAACATCAGCATTATGTTCAGGAATACAATTATACATTGCATCAAGTATATGCATCCGGCCTTTCTTCGCCTGGTCCAGTGCTTTCCTCATTACGTCCATACTTAATCCATCAACCTTAATATCCATCTGAACACCACAAATTCCATCTCTCGTTCCTGTAACTTTAAAGTCCATGTCACCCAAGTGATCTTCATCGCCCAGAATATCAGAAAGAATAGCAAACTGGTCGCCTTTGGAAATTAATCCCATGGCAATTCCACTTACATGTTTTTTAAATGGAACACCTGCATCCATCAATGCCATAGAACCTGCACAAACAGTTGCCATCGAAGAAGAACCGTTGCTCTCTAAAATATCACTCACTACGCGAACTGTGTATGGATATTCAGTTCCGGGCATAATTTGCTTTAAAGAACGCATAGCCAAATTACCATGTCCTACTTCGCGACGGCCGACACCACGCATCATTTTTACTTCGCCAGTCGAAAAAGGTGGGAAATTATAGTGCAAAATAAATTTGGAATAATTGCTTGTAGCAGCGCTTTCAACCAATAATTCATCGAGGGGGGTTCCTAAAGTTACAGTAGTTAAAGACTGAGTTTCGCCACGCGTAAATAAAGCTGAACCATGTGGAGAAGGTAAAATACTTACTTCCATCGTTAGCGGCCTTATTTCTTCAAGCCCACGCCCATCAAGCCTTTTTTTAGTTTCCAACATCATATCGCGAACGACATGGTATTGCAATTCACCAAAATAATATTTAATCAAAGCTTTGTCTTCAGCTGGCAATTCTTCCCCGAGATATTCTTTAGTTTCTTCCAGTAATTTATCAAAACTTTCTTTTCTTTCATTTTTAGCCGTGGCAGCTGAGGCTATTTGTAGCATTTTATCTTTTGCAAAACCAGATATTTTTTCATCCAATGCTTCGTTGCGGTAAGGTTTTGTGTAATCACGTTTTTTAGTAGCCCCAACTTTTTCTCTCAATTCTTCCTGGGCTTTTACCTGGATTTTAATCGCATTGTGTGCAATATCAATGGCTTTAATAAGGTCTTCTTCCTGGCATTCTTTTCCTTCACCCTCTACCATCATAATGTTTTTGTTGGTAGCAGCTATCAAAAATTCAAGCTCTGCAACTTCTAATTGGCTACGGGTAGGATTGACAATAAATTCACCATCCACTTTTGCAACCCTTACCTCTGAAATAATCTCCTGGATAGGAATATCTGAAATAGCTAATGCTGCTGAGGCAGCTAGGCATGCCATTGCATCTGGCATAATTTCAGTGTCACTTGAAATTAATGAAACCAATACCTGAACATCACACAAATAATCTTCAGGAAATAGTGGCCTCAAAGCCCTGTCTATTAATCTTGAAGTTAATATTTCATAATCATTTAATCGCGCTTCCCTTTTAAAGAATGAACCGGGGATTCTTCCGGCTGAAGCAAATTTTTCCTGGTAATCAACTATTAATGGGAAAAAAGACTGGCCTTCTTTAGGCTCATGGTTGGCCACAACCGTAGCTAGTATAATACAATTGCCTAAACTCACAGTTACAGCACCATCAGCCTGGCGGGCAAGTTTTCCTGTTTCAATGGTAACCATTCTGCCATCGCCGATGTCAAAAGTTACATTTGTTGGATTTGGAGTATTCATTTTTTTTTAATTGTTTTATAAAAAAGTATTCCCAACCGTAATTTCAGTTGGGAATAGCTTACAATATCATTTGGTAATAAAATTATTTACGGAGCCCTAACTTTTCAATCAACGCACGGTAACCGTTCAAATTGTGCTTACTCAAATAAGAGAGTAAACTTTTTCTTTTACCTACCATTTGCATTAACCCGCGTTGAGTACTAAAATCTTTTTTGTTGGTACTCAAATGTTTCGAAATGTGATTGATTTTTTCGGTCAAAATCGCTACCTGTGCTTCGATCGATCCAGTATTTTTTTCATTACCACCAAAATCGGAAAAGTATTTTGCTTTGCTTTCTGAAGTTAAATAAGACATCTTTTTTGAAATAATTTTAATAATTGGGTGCAAATGTACTATTATATTTTGATTATAAATAAAGCAGAAACCTTATTTTTTTCAAAAATTTTACCTTGAAAAATGCCCAATTACGCAGTCTTGCCAGGCATCGATTTCAAGTTCAAAGCATATAAGGCGATAAAAACCAGCCCGAAAATATTACCGAAAGAAGTGGCTCCAACCGCTATAAGGTCATTACCATATAAATAAAATGGTATTATGATACTAATAATTATTCCACCTATATAAATATAGAACCCAAACCGTTTGAGATTCCACATAAATAAAGCGCCTGACAAGGTAAGTAAAGCAGCGATTAATTTCCCAATTGAATCTTTACGCAAATTGTCTTTATCAAGTATTTTGCTAAAAGAAGTTTTCATTTTTTTTGCAAAAGCGTTTTGGCCATTATGATTTACCCGTGAAGAATCTACATTAGTTGAATCAGTTCTGATATCTCTTTGTTCTGATAAAATATTTGCATATTTATTGGCAGAAACAAATGTATAAACACTGCTTAAGATTGTCCATCCGCTTCCTATAAATGTAAGTATACATAGCCAGGTAAGAAAAGAAGGCCTGGAAAGAGGTTCGGTATCATATTCATATAATCTATTCTCCATCGCTTTTATTTAGCTATGCAAAATAGTGAATTATTAAAAAAAGTGCTATATATATATTTTGATATAAGAAAATAGAAAATGAACTTAAAAGTTGGTTTACTGTAAATGGCTACTTATTTGTTTCTCATATTCATCTTTATAAAATCACTGGCGAGGTAACTGATTAATTTCCCAGTGGACAAACTTATTTCGCCATTTTCTAATTTGGTAGCCCCTTCACAAATATGCAGGTATGCAATTTTAGATTCTACGGCAACTAAATTTAAATACTGCCTTGCTTGCAAAGATGTGATACCACAAGGGGATGAAGCGCTGGTTAGTACATTTTCAATTGAATCAAGATCGAGCTCAATCCCTACAAAATTTTCTTCGGTAAAATTTCTTGCGTGTGCAACAGCCTGGATAAAATTAGTTTTTTCATGGATAAAAATATCTTCGTAAGAAATAAAATCAATAAAAGGATTGTTTACAATATCAACCATGATATTTTGTTGTAAATAATTTTCGTGTAAGCCAATTATGCAATATTTATTCAAATATCCGTCTTCATCTGCATATCTAAAAGCGTTTCCTGAATGCCTACCTTCGATCGGCCTGTAATCTGCATGCGCATCCAGGTTGATACAATTTAACTGGGCAAGAGGAATTAGTTCTGCTTTGTATAATCCTTTTGCAGCGCCTTTTATAACTGGATAAGCATTATTGTGGCCACCGCCAATTATGATTGGAATTTTCCGATTTTGTGTGATAATTTTTATCATTTCTTCTACCAAATTATCAATTTTGCTTACTAACGAACGATAAGCAGAAATTTTTTCTTCTTCATTTTCCGCATTCACATTTATCAGTTTTTCAGCATTGGAAAAATCAAAATGGCCGGCAAGAAAAATGTTTTCTCCCGAAAAAAAATCATTGCTCTGAATATTTAAAAAAGATTCAAGAAAAGAGGGCCAAGCTGAACCAGTTCCGCCCTTTCCAAGGTTTGCTTTTACTCCAATATCTTCCGGAATGCCAAAGAGAATATATTTTGCAGGTGTTTCTGCAATCACATTTTCAATTTGCCCTGTTGCATTACAAAGAACCATTTCGCCTAATTTTGTCTCATACTTACGGAGATGCGTATGCGAAAGAATAAATTGCTTATCATAACGAGTAAATTGTGAAACCATATTTGGAAATTTTAAAAAAAATATGTGAATTTAATGCTTAAATAAAAGATCCTTTGATCATTACTTTATCTATTAAATTACTGCCAAAAGAATAAGGAAGATACGAAAGAGAAGGAACAGGTTTGGTAAAAATCAAATTTGCTTTTTTGCCCACAGCAATACTTCCCAAATCTTTCTCAATTTCCATAGCGCAGGCGCCATTTATAGTGGCTGCGTTAATAGCTTCTTCAGGAAGCATTTTCATCTGAATACAACTTAAAGAAATTGCAAAATTCATATTACCAGATGGAGAAGAACCGGGATTATAATCAGAAGCAAGAGTAACCGCAGCGCCGACATTAATTAGTTCCCTTGCCGGGGGTAAAGCGCTTCTTAAAAAAAAGGTGGCTGTTGGAAGCAAAGTGCACGAACCATCATAATTTCCTAATAATTTAATTTCGTTGGTGGTTAATGTTTCCAAATGGTCAAGGGATAATGCATTAAGTGAAATTCCGGTTTCAACTCCTCCAATACTATTCAGCTGATTAACATGAAGCTTTGGCTTTAATCCATAATTTTTCCCAGCTTCGCAAATTATCTTCATTTCTTCAGCAGAAAAAAACCCTTGTTCGCAAAAAGCATCAATGTAATCGGCAAGCTTTTCTTTAGCAATTACCGGCAACATTTTGTTGATGATGCAATCAACATATCCCTGATGATTTTCTTTGTATTCCGGAGGAAAAGCATGTGCCCCTAAAAAGGTAGATTTTATTGTAATATCGCTTGCCTCTTTTAATTTTTTTATTACCCTGAGCATTTTTAATTCCCCCTCCATCGATAAACCATAGCCACTTTTTATTTCTATTGCCCCAGTTCCTAATTTGCTTACCTCTTCTAATCTTTTCAATGCAGTTTTAAATAATTCATCTTCTGAAGTTTCGTTTAATTTTTTGGCAGAATTAAGAATACCACCACCTTTTTCGGCAATCTCAGCATAGCTAAGCCCTTTAATTTTATCAATAAATTCTTCCTCCCGGCTGCCTGCAAATACTAAATGAGTATGGCTATCGCACCAACCGGGCAAAACAATTGTATTATCCTGCAATCTTTTTTGTTCTTTTGAAAATCGAAATTGATCCATTTTCCCAATTTCAGAAATAGTATCGTTTTCAATAATGATATAAGCATTTTTTAAACATGGTAAATTTGATAGCTTTTTGCCTCTTATTAAACCATCAATTACTCTAGTATTTACTAACAAACTAATATTTGTAAAAATCTGTAAAGCCATAAGGAGCTAAATTATGAAAAATTGAATGTAGGTGAAATAAAACCTTACCAATCATTTAAAAAAAACCTTACTTTTTAATATATTATATTGCAGTAACTAAAAATTTGGATTATGAAAGCAATTGGTTGGATTTTAATCGCTATTGGAATTATAATGATAGTAATCAAAGGTGTTTCTATTCCAGAAAAGAAAACAATCATTGACGCCGGTCCAATACAGGTAAATAAAACTGAAAATCACTGGTATGGCTGGCCTACTTATGTAGGGGGAGTTTTAGCTATTGTAGGAATAGCAATGGTAGCAAGTTCTAAAAAATCATCCTAATCATTATAATTTTAAACCCGAAAGGCCGCATCTGGCTTTAAAATTTAAGCCCGGGATATATTTTTCAAACAAAAATCCCGGTTACCTGATGAAACCGGGAATAATTTAATAATGTCAACTTTTTTATCGGACAGAATATAATTATAATAAAAGAATCAGAAGTAAAATAATAATTATAATAGCTCCGATAGAAAGGTAAACACCCTGCGAACGGGCTTCTTTCTTTAAGCTTTTTACCTCTTTTCTTAAATCTTTTTTGTCAGCCCTTGACAAATTGCTTTTATCCATATCGCGGATTTCAATTAGACGGTTTTCAATTTGCTGCGCCAGTACTGCTTTTGGAACTTCAGTTTTTACCGGAGTGGAATTTGATGCAAAAACAGGTGTAACCAAAGTAATACACATTGACATTAATAAGACAGGAATAATTTTTTTAATGCTCATAATAAATGATTTTTAAATGAAATAATTATTAATTTGTTAATAAAAGTGTTTGCAACAATCATTCCTATTTTTCAGCCCCAAATATTACAAATAAAAAATATGGAATATCGAAAGATAAAATTTCCTGTTCGATCAGAGTCCTAATATATTTTAATAGGATGATTTCATGTAATTAAAATTAGAACGATCAAAAAAAAGGGGAAATAGTTTTTTAGAATAATTAATTTACGCCGCATAGGCAATGAGTTCTTTGAATGTATCTGTTTTCCTTTTAGCTGCTCTTAGCATTATAGCTTTAAAAATTCCTTGCTCTGTATTTCTTCGGTTCGTCCTAAAGCA
>Ga0207933_1000069_pt1 | contig 99550 bp, 95 predicted proteins | sample NGESurdeep092012_4_FD_184488 | JGI IMG/M metagenome (GOLD analysis project Ga0207933, IMG submission 184488) | Arctic peat soil microbial communities from Barrow, Alaska - NGEE Surface sample F53-3 deep-092012 (SPAdes) | ecosystem: Environmental > Terrestrial > Soil > Wetlands > Peat ... | reverse complement strand
TCGCAAACAACATGAAGCACATGTCCACCACCTACTGCCCAGCCTGCAACCATCGCAACAACTGGCTTTGGCAACCGCCTGATTTGAATTTGAAGATCTAGAACGTTGAGACGCCCAATGCCTTTCTTCCCGAGCGCATCGCTGCCTAGATATCCATCATCCCCGCGCACATTAATGTCACCGCCAGAACAAAATGCCTCATTGCCGGCACCTGTCAAAATAACTACTCCAACAGATTCATCATCGCGAGCAAGTGCAAAAGCTTCTTGCAATTCATTGAGGGTTTCTGGTCTGAAAGCATTGCGAACCTCTGGACGATTAATCGTGATCTTTGCGATTCCCTCGCTGACCTCATAAATAATGTCGGCAAATTTCTCACCGCCGGCACCTATCTGCCACCTTGGAATGGTTCGACTACCTGGCTCACGTTTAAACGGCTTACTCACACCTGCTCCTTATTCGCACCAAAATTCAAATTCCAGTAAATGCTTCCAAGCCGATAGCCTACGGGTGCTATGGTTAATAAGTCACCGCGAGAGTTACTTGAAGTCCCCGCCGCGTGGTCAATCACACAGGTTATGAGCTCACTTTCCGCCGCACTTGATGGCAATGGTCCAGCACTTGCATTTGGTCAATCAAAATTCGCTGCAGTTGAATCAGAAATCGCGGTGGTCATCCCCACAAGCGGTTCAAGCGGCCCCCCGAAGGAGGTGGCGCTCAGCGCTACGGCGCTTCTTGCATCGGCTACCGCAGCACATAAATTTCTTGGAAGCATAGGTGGCGAGTGCTGGTCGCTGATGCTTCCTACCCACCACATTGCCGGTGTAAATGTTCTCGTGCGGGCTATCATGTTAGGAAGTGATCTCACGCAGATGGATTTCGATTACACATCAATAGTTCCCACTCAACTTTATCGAGCGCTCGAGAGCGATGGGAATTTACTTACTTCGTTGCGACGCGCTAAAGCCGTACTTGTAGGCGGGGCAGCTGTTAATAGTGATTTACTCGAAAAAGCGCGAACTTTCGGAATCAACGTTGTGACGACTTATGGCATGTCAGAAATGAGCGGTGGTTGCGTCTACAACAATGAACCACTTGCCGGTGTCGAAGTTGAAATCAGAAAAGGCAATCGCATCGCCCTTCGAGGTCCAATGCAAGCGCAGGCCTACCTCGGTTCACGGGTACAGCTTTCAGATGACGCTGGATGGTTTGTCACAAATGATGCTGGATATTTGCAAGATGGAAAACTTTATATTGAAGGTCGAATCGATGATCAGATTATTTCGGGTGGCGAAAAGATATCCCTTGCTGCCATAGACAATTTTCTTAACTCCGGCGGCCTTCACTATATGAGTTGCGCTATTGAAGATCCTGAATGGGGTCAACAACTATGTTTAGCATCGAACTCGAATATTGATATTCAAAACATTAAAGCGGTCTTACGGAATCGTTTTGGAAATCATGGTGTCCCTAAAAAGTTCATCAGTAATATCAAACTGCCAATCACACTAATCGGTAAACCTGATCGGCAGACATTGGCACAAAGATTTGAGAGAATAGAGTCATGAATAAATGGATCGCTGGAGCTCGTCCTCGAACACTTCCAGCTGCAATAGCGCCAGTACTCGTCGGGACTGCTTTGATTCGACGCGATCATCATTCAATTAATTATCTGAACGCTCTGCTGGCTCTTTCAGTAAGTCTGCTTCTACAAGTCGCTGTCAACTATTCCAACGATTACAGTGACGGAGTTAGGGGTACCGACGATAATCGAGTTGGACCAATTCGACTTGTTGCAAGTGGTTTGGCTGGAGCGAGCGCCGTTAAACGGGCAGCAATCATTTGCTTTGCCCTCGCTTCAGTACTGGGAATTATTCTCGCGGCGCGTTCCTCTTGGTGGCTGATTCTTGCTGGCGCTCTTAGCATCCTTGCAGCTTGGACATATACAGGTGGCTCAAAACCCTATGGGTATCTCGGTTTTGGTGAAATTTCAGTTTTCTTATTTTTTGGCCTTGTTGCAACAATCGGCAGTTATTTCGTTCAGGCTCACCGAATTACCTGGCAAGCTATATTAGTTTCACTTCCAGTAGGTGCACTTTCTTGTGCAATTCTGGCGGTTAACAATTTGCGCGATTTACCTAAGGATTCCTTAGTCGGAAAGCGGACGCTAGCAGTTCGTCTAGGTGATAAACGAGCTCGTCAATTTTTTATCGGATTGTTGATTCTGGCCCATCTTGCAGCACTCCTTGCTGCATTTATCACTCCTTGGACCTTAATTACTCTTGCCTTCCTGCCTGTAACCTTAAGAATCGCGAAGAGAGTCATATCTGGCGCACAAGGGGCTGAGTTAATCCCTACTTTGGGACAAGTCGGAAAACTACAACTTTTGTTATCAACAACCCTGGCAATCGCCCTATTGGTTTAGCCAGTAAACTCAGGTCCATGTTTGATGCTCTGGTCTTTGTCGCCCTTCTCGCCGTTTGGCTCTTTGGACTCATTGATTGCGCCAGAAGCGATCAGGATGCCCCGCGTAATCTTCCAAAGTGGGCTTGGCTCTTAATCATCATCTTCTTAGGTTCTCCGGGGGCAATAGCCTGGTTGGTTGTTGGACGCCAAAAAAGTACTGTGCAACCTAGGTTGCGCCCAAAACGAATTCTTCCACCGGATGACAATCCAGAATTTTTGAAGAAGCTTTAGTTATTATAAAACTCTTACAAGCCAGAATAGGTGTGTAAGCCAGTTCCCCAAATATTTATGTATACGTAGTTAAACAAGAATGTTGAACCGGCAAATATGCAGAGCCAAGCAGCGCGGCGGCCACGCCAGCCAACTGTCACACGAGCATGTAGGTACGCGGCGTAGGCAACCCAGGTAATAAAAGCCCATGTTTCTTTTGGATCCCAACCCCAATACTTACCCCATGCTGATTCGGCCCAAATTGCGCCAGCGATAATAGCAAAGGTCCAAAGTGGAAAGACAAAAGCAATTAAACGATAGGAAAGTTGATCCAAAGTATCCAGAGATGGTATTCGCTTCGCCCATTGTGGGCGACCACCGCGCAATTCGTAACGCTCCATTAATAAAAATGTTGCGGCAACTAAGTTGGCAACCAAGAAAACGCCACCAGAGATAATCGCGGCTAACACATGGATGGCAAGCCACGGAGATTTCAGAGCTGGAACAAGTGGAGCACTGGGTCTATATAAGACTGTAATTGCGGTTCCCAGTGTGAGTAATACACAGATGGAGACAGGCAAACCTAGCCAACGTACTTTGTATTTAGCAAAGGCGAAGAGATATGCGGCGGTGAGCATCAGCGCGCCCGTGATCGAGAATTCGTACATATTGCCCCAAGGCACACGGTGCGCTGAAAGACCACGCGTGAGGACCGCAACGCCTAAGACAATGAATCCGAGAATCATCATTGCGGTACCAATGCGTCCAGCGCGCTCTGTTTTCGAGAAATCAAACTCAGTCTTATCGCTGACTTCAACATTTTTGATCGACCACGACACTTCGACTGCATGAGCAAAGAATGCAATCGTGAAAATAACTAGCGAGGCATAAATAGCACCATTGGAAAAATAGGCAAGGTTGGTAGACGTCATGTTGACTCTCCTTTATTTCCATTAATTTCTTGCACATCTTGTAAGGCCCGCGTAAGCGCTGTGAGTTCTTCTTCAAGCCCGGGAATACCGTTCTTTGCCAGACCCGCTATTTCAACATCATTGCCCACCTTTACCCAAATCCGGCGCTGGCGTGTAAAGAGTGATATCAACAACCCAAGGATTGCCAAGAGCGCTCCATACAATGCGTACATCTTGCCTGGATCATCAACTATCTGCAGATTTACCCATGATTTCCAACCATCAAAGGTAATTGACCCTGCGCCAAAATCGTAGGTACTTCCCAAAGTGAGAGCTTTTAGGCCGATCTTGCTCATCTTTGAAGTATCAAGTGAATAGACCGATTGCGGCGTACCCGAATCCAATCCTAGATTTCCTTGCCATGCCGATAGGACCAGGCGAGGATCGAGTACTTCAGGATAGGTTGAAAAGATTCCGCGGGCCACGCTACTGCCGGCAGTCGGAATGAATGAGGCGATAAATCCAATCTGTGGGGTCATATCGGGGACTTTGATCGCGCCAAGGGAACTGAGGTTTGCATCTTGAGGCAAGAAAATTACTGGGCCTTGGAAAGAAATATTGCCTGCTTTATCGCGCACGGTAACAACTGGTGAATAACCATTGGCCTGGAGATAGACCTTCGTGCTGCCGATCGTCCAAGGATGGTTGACCCTAATGACTATCTGTTTGGACGAGGTACCGATTGGATTTGCAATCTTTGTTGTGAGTACATAATTGCTTGGCTCACTGGTCGTCGGATCATAAGTAGCGACGAAGTTTGTGACGGTCAATGAAAATGGAGCCAACGAGCCTTGACCTTGAAATTTTCCAAAAGTGATGTTGTCATATGAAGTTGGCGTATTAATAAAACGGTCTCCCACATTGACGATTGCCTCGCCCTTCATGCCAAATAGTGAACCGAGGGCGACTCCTATCAATATCAAAATAAGTGATAGATGAAAGAGCAAGTTGCCGCTTTCTCTGGCATAGCCTTTTTCAGCTGAAATCGAATTCCTTTCAACACGAACTCGGAATCGATTTCGTTTCAACCATTTCTTGGCAACTCCAAGAGCAACAATTCGGTCACTGTCAACAATTCGATACCCTTCCATGCGGTTTAAATTGCGCGGTGTGAGTGGTGGCCTCTTGCCGATCGCCTTCAGATGATGGAAGGTGCGTGGTAGTACGCATCCGATTAACGAGATGAAGAGCAGTAAGTAAATCGCGCTAAACCAAGGTGATGCATAAACATTAAAAAGGTGAAATCGATCCATCCACTTTGCCAGTGTGGGATCAGTCGTAAATAAAGAATCAACTTTCTGTGGATTTTGATTTCGCTGCGGAAAGAGTGAACCCGGGATCGCTGCAACTCCTAGGAGCATAAGCAAAATAAGTGCGGTTCGCATACTCGTTAGCTGACGCCAGCCCCAACGCAGTAGTCCCAGCAATCCAATATCGAGCGGTTCGCTCCGCTTTTGATTTTGATTTTGATTTTGATTTTGGTTTTGGTTTTGGTTTTCTCTCATTAGAGCACCGGTACAAAGCCAGAGATCGATGAGCGCAAGGAATTAATAAGATGCCCCCATAGTCCAGTCGCTTGAAGAATTCCAATAATGATCAAAAAGATGCCACCAAAAATCGTTAAGAGATTCCCATGTTTTGAAATAAGGCGACGCAATTTTGCAGATTGATCGAAGAATACTCCGATCAAGATAAAAGGTGCGCCGATTCCAAAGCAATATCCGACTGACAAAATAGCCCCGCGAAGCGCACTCGAACTCTGAAAGGAAAGGGCTTGAACGGCTGCCAGGGTCGGGCCAATACACGGAGTCCAACCGAGTCCAAAGAGAAATCCGAGTAGTGGTGCACCCAGAAGGCCGGCCCGGGACTTCCACTGTGGTTTAAATGAGCGATAGAACTTTTGAGTGAAGAGAAAGACAGTTCCCATAACAATGGTGAGGATACCTAAGATGATTTGAAGCCATCTAGATCCATTAGAAATTTTGGCACCTAGCGATCCAAAGAGCGCACCGTAGCTAATAAAGAGAATAGAAAAGCCAAAGACGAAAAGAACCGCGCCAAGTGCGGTACGTCCCTTATTTTTTACATCGGTCATTCCAGCGGAATATGCGAGATACCCCGGAACCAGCGGAAGAACACAAGGGGAAAAGAAAGAGATCAGACCAGCAATGACGGATACGAGAAGAGCTAGCAAGAGATTTCCAGAGAGCACCTGGTTAACAAAGAAGTTATGCATGTGCAGGACTCTTGCGAACTTTATCGATCATCTCTGAGAGGAGCGCGACAGTTACTTCCCCGCTTATTCGCGCGGCAACGTATCCATGTGAATCAATAATAAGAGTCGTCGGAATAGCGTTGGGAACGAGTGAATTTCTAAAACTTGCTAAAACAGAATCATCAATAAATGTTGGGTAATCGAGTTTAAATCGCTTCGCGAATTCCAGCGCCGAAGAGATATTGTCGCGAGTCAAGATGCCTGCAAATTGGACACCGAGTGCTTTGTACTTAAGTGCGAAGTCAGAAAGTACAGGTGCTTCGGCGCGACATGGGGCGCACCAAGAGGCCCAAACATTAAGGACAGTCACCTTGCCACTTGGCAATGTGACATTTCCATTTTCTAGAGTTGCACCGGAGATCGTTGGAGCCAGTTTTCTATCTTGAGATTTCACAAAAACTGCAACACCATCGCCAGAAACAAATGCATTTTGATTCGCCGTGGATAATCCTCCGCTTGAACATCCCGTAAGAAGGAAGAGGCTACCTACAATGACGAGTGCCAGCCGCTTCATTTCTTTCCCGGAAGTAAATGGCGTGCTGGTTCAGAGTAACTGACGCCTTCGACCTGGCCATCGGAATCCAAGTGAAAACTAGTCACTGAGGCCAATGTACATTCGCGCTTTCGGGGATCATGCATCATTGGCTGCCCCAGGGCCGCCCGGCGAAGTATCCAAATCGGAAGTTGATGAGAAACGGCGAAGGCATCTTTTCCGCTAGCGGCATCACGCGCCGCAAATAGTGCGACTAACATTCTAGAAACTTGGTCCTCGTAAGGTTCGCCCCATGATGGGATCCATGGCTTCATTAAGTATCTCCATGATTTTGGATGGCGCAGTACACCAGAGCCCATCTCAAATTTCTTTCCTTCAAAAATATTTGCAGCTTCAATCAAATTATCATCAGTGATGATCGAAAGGTTGTGGGCCGCAGCCAAAGGTTTTGCGGTCTGTGCAGCTCGTTGTAATGGTGAGGCAAGAACCGCTCCAACATCAAATTGCTTAGACCAATCCGCCACAGTTTCAGCCATTTCTTGACCCAGCGATGATAGATACCAGCCTGGCTGGCGCCCATAAAGAATTTTCTCAGGATTAAAGACCTCACCATGGCGTAAGAAATGAACGGTAGAAGTCATAGGTTAAGCATAAAGGAGGTGATTGAACCCTCGTCGCAGTAATGCCGTCCTGTGGCATGACATAGGAGTCCGCATGGTTGGTTAGGCTAGCGATATGGCGCTCACCCAGAAGCGAGTTGCTTTCTTTGATGTCGACAATACCTTGCTGCGAGGATCTTCTTTCTTCTTTCTCACTAAAGGAATGTATCAAAGAGGCTTCTTCACTAAGAAAGATATCTCTAACTTTGTGGTGGCCCATTTGCGATACCGATTATCAGGTGTCGAGAGCACGGAAGAGATTGCAAAGGTTCAAAACGCAGCCTGTGAATTCTTTCGAGGTCACGACGCATCTATTATCGAGAAGATGGGCATTGAGGTATATGACGAATTTGTCTCCCCCGCCCTCTGGCAAGGCACAATTGAAATTGCCAATAATCACCTCGATCATGATGAAGAAGTTTGGCTGGTTACGGCAACTCCAAAGGATCTCGCAGATGTGATAGCCGAAAGACTCGGATTCACCGGCGCGCTAGGAACGGTGGCAGAAGTAAAAGATGGCGTCTATACCGGAAAATTAATCGGTCAACTTCTGCACGGACCGAACAAAGCAATAGCTATCAAGGAGTTGGCAGAACAACGGGGAATCGATTTGGCGAACTCCTACGCCTATTCCGATAGCCATCACGATATTCCACTTCTCGAGGCAGTTGGCAATCCCCGCGTAATTAACCCAGATACCCTGCTCCAAATTCATGCGCTCCGGGAAAATTGGCCAATTTATGATTTTCGTAGATTGCGCAGCATAAAGAAGTTCGCAGCGCCAATCCTTGGACGGGTTGTCAAGTTTAAGACGCTCCTTTCGCCCCGAAGTCGGCGTCGTGGCAAGTAGGAAAAGCCCAGTAATGTAGGGCAGTTATGTTGAATACATCAATATCCTTCACCGAAGAGTTACGCAATAGATCTGACCAAGAGATCACGACTCTATTTTCCTCGCGTCACGACCTGATCTCTCCAGTGCCATCGGACCTCATGGCCCTGGCCGCACGCGCCAATTCAACGCCAAGTTTGATGAGAGCTCGTGAATCCCTCGATAAGTTTCGGCTCAATATTTTGACAGCTATGTGCACTCTCGAGGACCCAATTTCCCTGATCGAAATTTTGGCAGTTACATCAAAGGATGCAAAAAGCGCTGTGGATTCCTTATGGGAACTTGCGCTGATTTATAAAGATGGTGATAAATATCGAGTCCCTACAAATGTTCGATCAATGGTGGGTGAAAGTCCAGCGGGTCTTGGACCTAAAAGTTCCAAGTCAGTTGATTTTGATCTGCTATTAACTGCTCCCAAAGGTGCCACCGAAACAATAGCAAAAATGGTGTGGGGGCCTCCCAAGGGGCAAATTGCCGATATAAAAAAGGCGCCTCTGGCAATCAAATGGCTACTTGAAAATAACTTTCTCGTCCCATTCGATTCACAAACGGTTCTACTACCCCGAGAAGTGGCAATGCATTTTCGCGGCGGAAAAGTATTTAAAGATCTTCAATATTCATGTCCAAAAATAGAAGGCGTTACCAGAAAGCAGCAGGCGGCCGACCTCGCTGCAATAGCGAATATTTCGACCTTTGTTCGCTGGGCTGAAGAGTTGGGGCACAACTGGTCAGATGAACCTCCTAGTGGTCTTCGCTCAGGTGGCCTTGGTGTTCGTGATTTAAAACGAAGTGCTGATCACCTAGGTGTCTCCGAAAGTTGTGTTGCTTTTGTTGCAGAACTTCTTTATATCGGTGGCTTAATTACCATCGATTCAGATGATCAAATTCTTCCGACTTCCGGTTTTGATCTCTGGCTAACGCGGAGCATCGAAGAGCAATGGCTTGCACTCGTAACCCTTTGGCTTGAAACCTCGCGAGTCAGCGGACTCGTTGGAAAAAGTGATTCCAAAAACATCGCCGCATTAGGACCTGAACTAGATCGAGGTGGCATTCCCGCACTCAAACGGACGATATTGAGAGTACTTAAGAACCATCCCGAGATAGATCCCACAATAGATTCACTGATCGCGGCGGTGGGTTGGCTCATGCCGACTCGTTTGAATCCGGATTACAACGAGTGGATTCTGCGCGAAGCTGAATGGCTTGGGTTAACGGGACAAGGTGCGCTCTCATCATTTGGAGTTGCTCTAATCTCCGGACTTAAACTTGGTATTGAAAATGCCTTACCAAAACCGGTAGACCACATCCTCATTCAAGCGGATAACAGCGCCATCGCCCCTGGACCACTCACGCTGGAACTTGCAAATGCAATTGGAACAATCGCCGATATCGAAAGCAGGGGCGGGGCGAGCGTTTATCGCTTTAGTGAAGCATCTATTCGCCGTGGACTCGATCATGGCCAAACTGGTGATCAGATTAAAGATTTCTTAAAAAAGATTTCGAAAACTCCTATGCCGCAGCCACTCGAGTACTTAATAGCAGACGTGGCAAAGCGACATGGGAGATTAAGAGTGGGTAGCACTGTTTCATATCTACGCTGCGAAGATGAAGGTCTGATACAAGAGATCATTCACGATAAACGACTTGAATCACTTCGTGTCCGTAAATTGGCGCCACAAGTTCTAGTGTGCGATGTAGACGCCAACGAATTAATGCGAGCGCTCCGGGATGCCGGTTACTTACCCGCGGCCGAAAATGCGACTGGTGTGCTAGTTACAGCTCCAACAGTGCGCCGGGCAAAATCTAGACCCAAACCTCCGCGCATAGTCACGGACCTCACTTCGCCAAGCCAAGCATTGGTTTCATCCGCCCTCCGTGCCTTGCGCGCTGGCGAGCGAGCTAGTTCTCACAAACCGCGCGAAGTTCCACGAACAACGGCAAATGAGACCGTGGACTTGCTGCACCAATATATTGAAGAACGAATTAGTCTGACCATCGGTTACGCCGATACCAACGGAGGGGTATCTAATCGCCTAATCGATCCGCTTTCAATCTCACTCGGCACACTAATCGCTCGCGATCATGCGACCGGGGAGATTGCCCAATTCAGAATTCCTCGAATCACCGGCGTTAGCCCCGCCAACTAGTCTTATCCCATGACCTTCCTATCTGACCTCCAAAAACTGGTGGAATGCCAATCCCCCAGCGAAGATATGGCCGCTTGTAGCGAGGTAGTGGATCTTGCTGTAAAGATCTGCGCAGATAACCTTCCGGAAGGCGCCCGGGTCATTACAGAGGGTGGACGTCCTGTTTTCTGGTGGGGCGCAGCTGTTCCTGAAGTAGTTCTGCTCTGCCATCTCGATACGGTTTGGCCAATTGATTCGTACCTCCCGCTCTGGCGCGTAGAGGACGACCAGATTTTTGGTCCCGGAATTTTTGATATGAAAGCCGGCTTTTTACAAGCGATGTACGCCCTCAAGGAGATTCCCAACGCATCCGAAAAAATTGCACTTATTGGAACAACCGATGAAGAGATCGGCTCTCATTCCTCACGCTCATTGATCGAACGCTTAGCAAAATCCGCAACCGCGACTTTAGTCTTTGAATCATCAATTGACGGCACGGTAAAAGTAGGTCGCAAGGGAACTTCGATGTATCGGATCACCATCTTTGGTCGCGCGGCGCATGCCGGTCTTGAACCTGAGAAGGGGATCAACGCCACGACAGAAATCGCACGCATCGTTCTTGCAATGGCTGCCCTGGAAAACCCTGAGCATGGTACGACCGCGGTTCCAACTCTGATGCGCTCTGGCACAACTACCAACACCGTCCCTGCAATCGCAACACTTGATATAGATGCCAGGTCATTTCTTGCGGCCGAGTTAGAACGAATAGATGGGGCAATCCGGGCTTTAAAACCAGAAAATCCTGAAGCTCGAATTGAGATCACTGGAGGTATTAATCGCCCGCCACTCGAGCAGAGCGCAACCACCGAGTTGTACGAGAAGATAGAGGAAGTTGCCAAAAAATTGGGAGCGCCACCCGTGGGCAAGGTTTCAGTCGGTGGCGCGAGTGATGGAAATATCGCCGCTGCGGCAGGTGGCAAGGTACTGGATGGTCTTGGCGCAACTGGGTACGGGGCCCATGCGGCGCACGAACACATTTTTGTTAGCACCATCGCCGATCGAATCTCGCTCATTGCAGGATTCATAAAGGAATTGATTTAATGAGTGACGGTCCGTTAATTGTCCAGAGCGATAAAACCTTGCTCCTTGATATTGATCACCCGCAATCTAATGAATGTCGCAGAGCAATTGCATCATTTGCTGAACTCGAAAAATCACCGGAGCACATTCACACTTATCGCCTAACCCCACTTGGTCTTTGGAATGCTCGCGCCGCGGGTCACGATGCCGAAATGGTAATTGACACCCTCTTGCAATATTCACGCTTTGCAGTTCCGCATGCACTCTTAGTTGATATCGCCGAAACAATGTCTCGCTATGGCAGATTGCGCCTTGAAGCACATCCAGTACATGGGCTCACCTTGGTATCAAGTGATCCAGCGGTACTCAAGGAAGTAACTCGCGGCAAAAAAATTGCGCCGATGCTCGGACTCCAACTCGACGATGAAACTATCGTTGTGCATCCAGGACAACGTGGATTCCTCAAGCAAGCTTTACTCAAACTCGGTTGGCCTGCCGAGGATTTCGCCGGCTACGTTGATGGCGAACACCATGAAATTGCGCTCCGCGAAGAGGGTTGGGAAATGCGCAAATATCAAGAGATGGCGGCGGAAGGCTTTTTCCATGGCGGCTCAGGAGTAGTTGTACTCCCCTGCGGCGCCGGCAAAACGATAGTAGGCGCAGCTGCCATGGCTCTTGTTAAAGCGACAACTTTGATTTTGGTGACAAATACAGTTGCCGCTCGCCAATGGCGTGATGAATTACTGCGGCGCACCACGTTGCATGAAGATGAAATTGGTGAATACTCGGGGGCAAAAAAGGAGATTCGCCCGATAACCATCGCTACCTATCAAGTAATGACGACGCGACGCGGAGGTGTGTATACGCACCTAGATCTCTTTGATGCCATTGATTGGGGATTAATTATTTACGACGAGGTGCACTTGCTTCCGGCGCCTATCTTCCGTTTTACGGCTGATATCCAATCCCGCCGTCGTCTTGGTCTCACGGCGACCTTAGTTCGCGAAGACGGCATGGAGGGTGAAGTCTTCTCTTTAATTGGACCAAAACGTTTTGATGTACCATGGAAAGAGATTGAAGCCCAGGGTTATATCGCTCCAGCTGATTGCGTTGAAGTTCGAATTACCCTTACTGATGCCGAACGACTGAACTATGCAACGGCCGAACAAGAAGATCGCTATCGCTTCTGCTCTACAACGCTCACCAAACACAAGGTAGCTGTCGCACTAGCAAGGTCTCATGCGCAGGATCAAGTTCTTGTCATTGGCCAGTACCTCGATCAACTCGATGCACTTGGCGCTGATCTTGGTGTTCCTGTCATTAAAGGAGATACCCCCGTTAAAGAACGCGAAAGATTATTTAATCTCTTCAGGTCCGGGGAAATTAAATGTTTAGTTGTATCTAAAGTTGCGAACTTTTCGATCGATTTACCGGATGCAACAATTGCAATTCAGGTCTCTGGAACTTTTGGTTCTCGTCAAGAAGAGGCGCAACGTCTCGGTCGTATTTTGCGTCCGAAATCAGATGGCCGTAGCGCCCGTTTCTACTCCTTGGTTGCCAGGGACACTGTCGATCAAGATTTTGCCCAGAATCGCCAACGGTTTTTGGCCGAGCAAGGCTATGCCTATCGAATCGTCGATGCCGACGAAATACTTTCCAAAGATAATTAAGTTCCTGAGAATTTAGGTCGCGTTAAAAGACTTCCTAAACCGCACCGGATCGACGCGAAAGAAATCATGTTGCACATGATCAATCTGAATCACTGGAACTTGCTCGCCATATTTATACTCAAGATCTGGGTCTCCGTCGATAAATATCTCTTGGATCTCGAAGCGCAGTTCGCTCTGAAGAAGTTCTAAGGTTTCAAGAGCCTGATCACAGAGATGGCACCCGTGACGAGAGTAGATCTGAACTTGTCGCATGGTATCTATCCTCTCGGGGCGCTAAGATTTTTCACTATGCGAGCCCAAAATCTACACAAAAGACTGCTCGCATCAATCACTTTAACACTCAGCGTCTCATTGGGGTTGGTCGGGATTGCGCCAGTTCATGCGCTGACCCTAGAAAAAATTCCCGCTTCGTGGGTCAACATCTACCGAGCCTCTGGAACAGTTTCATCTCCTCATATCACTGCGCCAGCAACTGCCACCAATGGCAAACGCGTCGGCATTTTAAGCAATATCAAAGTGAATTATTTGAATGTGCCAGCATCGGAGCAGACCCCAGTCCAAGCAGCTATCGATATCTGGTCTGATAACTGGAGTTCATCGGTGCCAGTAAATGTCGTTGTAAATTATATTCCCGAAGGAACTTCAGGAATTCTCGCCTCAGCCACACCAGTTAGCTTTTTTCACAACTTTCCTGGCGCTCCAGATTCCACACTCTGGTACCCGTCGGCGATGGCAAATGCGTTAGCCGGCAAAGACTTAGATCCAGCGAGCCCCGAAATATCGATCAATATCAACTCAACAATGTCGAACGCCTTTTATTTAAGCACCGATGGAAATTGCCCATCAAATCTTTATGATCTGGAATCCATCATCCTTCATGAGATGGCACATGGTTTGGGTTTCCTTTCGAGTGATGCCTTTGATCCATATTCACAATATGGCAGCATTGACGCACCGACTCCTTATGATGCTTATTCGCAAACTCCCGACGGTGGTCGTCTCATGGATCTTCCCTCCCCTTCCTCGCAACTTGGATTGGCTTTACAAAATACTCTTGTCTGGTCCGGTAAGAATGGAATCGCAGCCAATAACGGAATCAAGCCGCTCTTGTACACACCAAATCCATATCAAAACGGTTCATCCGTAAGTCACTTGGATCAGAGCACTTTTCAAAGCACTGGCCCAAATGCCCTTATGACTCCGCAATGGCCAGGGGGCGCGGTATTTCATACTCCTGGTGTGCTTGTCCTTGGAATGCTTGCCGATATGCGCCTTAAGCCACCTGCCGGTATCCCATCTGGCACTCCTGATGCGCCACGCAATGTCTTTGCAATAGTTGGCGACAAGTCAGCGCTTGTTAGTTTTGATCCACCAGATAATGCGAGAACATCTCAGGTCACGTCCTATTCTGTCAAAGTCAATGAAACGGGAGATGTAATTCTCGCCGACTCGAGCCCTGTCACGGTTTCGGGATTGATGAATGGATCTCATTACTCTTTTTCGGTTACAGCCAGCAATCAATTGGGAACCTCACCAGCCCAAACGAGTAACGCAATATTCCCTCAAGCTCCTTGGAAAGGGACAGTAATTGATTCAACTTCTGATGCTAAATATTTAGCAAGCACAACATTTCGTGGCGCATCAACAGTCGTCTATACCGATAGTAAGAGCGGGGATCTCAAACTCGCATCATGGAATGGCAAAATCTGGCTAAAGACCGTCGTAGATGGCAACTCCACGGCTGGCGGTCGGACAAAGGACAATGTCTCTGGTTACGTATCGGTCTGCACTTCAGCAGTAGGTAAGAATCAGCGACTCGATATTGTTTATGCAGACTTAACAAAGAAACAATTGAGATATGCCGGATACAACGGAAAAACTTGGAACTACACAGTGGTTGATGGTAATGGCGCAGCAATAGTCAAGTACACGGATGTCAATCGGGTTCGTACGGCGAGCGATGTAAGTGGCGCAAATGCTTGTGTCGATACTCCTACTGGATTGCAAATTTTCTACCGTGACCAGAGCGAAGGCATTCTTCTTGGCGCAATTCAACTCGGTTCAACAATAAAGAACTGGGAGTACGAAGTCGTTGATGGTGATCGCACCACTAACGGACGCACAACTGGAGATGTTGCATTCCATCTCAAAGCACTCAATATTGGTAAATCCGTCTACGTTCTTTATGACTCTATTCTCCAAGTCAATGGCCAAAAGCAAACACTCCAAGGTGAAGTGCGACTTGCAAGACGTGCCAGCGCTTATCCAGCAGATTGGAAATACTCCGCGTTAGATTCTTACGGCGGAGATATTGCAGTCGCGGGATACGATGTCGCGCTAGTTGGCGCTGGATCTGATGTCAGCGGAAGTTGGATGGCTGCGAGCGGGACTTCCATACCAAATCCGAATCAACTGCGTTGGATGGATATCACCCATAATGGAACGGTAAATTCGGCAAGTACAGATATTTATGGGACGCCAAGTGCCCCACTCACAACAGATGGTCAACATATGCTCTTTAATTGTCAGAATCGTCTGTGTGCTATTAATAATTCAGATCAGACAGTTTCACTTGTCACGGTAGGTAATCTATCGAACACTTTTGGCGCAGCATGGATATCAATCAAGAAGTTGAGATACGCGATCGTTGGAGTCGGTGGAAAACTTCAACAGTTTAAGGCGATCTGATTTACTTAGTATGAATCGCAGTTAAAAGATATGTTCCCGAATGGTCAGTTACAACCACAACCCCAATGCCAACTTGATAACGCATCAAAATCGGAGTGCCTTGAAGTGAATATATCCCGATAGTATTTCCACCTTTCAAAGAACTCTTTATCAATACTGTTGTCACTTGATGCGGTGTAAATCCGAGTACACCTTTTATCGCTTTAGAAGTCACATAACTTAGCCAATTGTAAGCAGCGCTCTTTGAAGTAAAGATTTGTGGATTCGCAGGCGCCGATACGGAACTGTACTTGATGGCTCCAAACTTTCCGAGAGGCGTAAGAGAAATTGAAAAAGTCGGAGAACCAATTTTGCTTGAATTTCCCTGCACTAAATAATTACTTCCTTTTAACACCATTGAAGTTGGAATTACAACATCTTGAAGATCTTTTGTATATGTGTTTTCAAGTACTCCCGTTGAACTGATTTCCCATACTGTAAGTCGCTCGAGTCCGGAAGCTGGAGTTACCCCATTTGGGGCGATGGCAGACGTTCCGGCCACCCAATAATTTCCCGATGCATCCATATAGCCGGTCGTCGCAACATCGTCCCCTGATGTGCCAAGCCGCAGATCCCACATATGTGCGCCGTGAACATCTATCGCCGCAATAAATCCATCGCTACCACCGAGTGAGGTTGCGACAACAAGAGGAGAGCTTGTCGTTTCAAGAGTTCCAATGAGGGCGATCGCAGTTGGTGAAGTTAGTAAATATTGAACTTCGTCACCGCCCGAAAACTTCGTTGAAAGTGTCGGAAGTAGCGCTCTCAACCCCAAGGGCTTAGCAGCGGAGAATACTGGTGCATCAGATATAAATAGGAGCGCGAGGACGCACCCCACAACGAGACCCCGCTTCACGCCATTTCCCGAGAGCGATCTGCAGCAGCCTTCATGGCCCGAGCTACCAATTCATTAAGTCCAGATTCACTAAAAACTTTAAGACCCTCAAAGGTCATTCCATGTGGACTAGTGACATTTTCGCGGAGAGTTGTCGCACTCTTGCCAGATTCAGCTAGCATCTTGGCCGCACCAATGATTGTCTGAGTCACCAATTCCGTAGCAGTCCCTTGGTCAATGCCCATCTCAACTGCTCCAGAGACCATCGCTTCGACAAAGGCAAAGAAATAGGCTGGTCCTGATCCGCTTGTCGCGGCAGCGGCATCTTGAAGTGATTCATCTACTTCAATGATCTTGCCGGCAGCTCGCAAGAAGTATTCAACATATTTCTTTTGATCTGCCCGGACATGATCACCAAAGGAGATGATCGACATGCCGGCTCCCAGAAGGGTCGGAGTATTAGGCATAACTCGAGCTACAGCTGGATTGTTTCCAAGCCCTGATTCAAGTGTTGCAATCTTTTTACCCGCGAGAAAGGAGATTATCAAGGCGCCAGATTTCAATTTCGGCTTAATTTTGACCATAACGGTTTCTAGGTCTTGCGGCTTTACGATAATCATGAGTACATCACTTTGCTCGGCCATCGCTTCAAGCGTTGCGGCTGTAATCCCATACTTTGCAGAGATTTCGGCGCTACGTTCTGCGCGCCGAACCGCAAAGTTAATCTTGGTACTATCCGCTCCGGCTTTTAATAAGGCGCTGAGTAATGCCTCACCCATATTTCCAACACCGATGATGCCTACTTGAGCGGTTTGGATATTAAGCATATTTATGTCAGCCACGGAGTAAGCCTAGCCAATACCCGAATCGGCAGTTGAATCAACAGGCCTGCCTTGATAACGCTTCAGATCCCGAGCCCTAGTAGGCTCTCGCACTATGCCAGAAGTTAAAGATGGGTTTGCGCGCGATTTTGTCGAGTTTGCCGATCCGGCCAAGCCAGAGGAAATCTTTCGCTGCGATCTGACCTGGCTTACCTCATATTGGCAATGTATTTACGGCGCGGGTTGCTGTGGAATAGATGCTGATAAACCCGATGCTGGTTGTTGCTCTGATGGCGCCTACTACTCAGATACCGATGATGAGGAGCGCACCTTAAAAGTATCTGAACGATTAACTCCTGAGATGTGGCAGTTCTACGAGGAAGCACGACCAAAAAAGAGTAAGAGTGTTCTTCGCATCTCTGAAATTGGGTTGGATGGTGATCGCAAGACTCGCAAGGTAGAGGAGTCATGCATTTTTCTTAATCGCAAAGGCTACGTTGCGCCTGGTTTCACTGGAAGTTTTGGCTGCGTTCTCCACCATCTTGCGCAAAAAGAGAATATTCACTTCGTCGAAACCAAGCCAGATGTATGTTGGCAACTTCCCATTCGCCGTTCCTTTGAAACCCGCGAATTTGGTGAGCGCGAAATATCGGTAACGGTAATCGGTGAATACGAGCGACTTGCTTGGGGTGATGGCGGGGCAGAATTTTCCTGGTATTGCACGGCAAATACCGAGGCGCACGTAGGGCGCGAACCGGTGTACCTTTCAAATAACCATGAATTGATCGCACTTATGGGCGCAGAAGGTTATGCCGAACTCAAGAAATTCTGTGATGCCCGCATGGAGGCGATTGCGCAACTAGCAAAAGCGAACAAGAAACGAGAATTGCCATTATTCATTATTCATCCGGCCACCCTCGGCGCTCAAAAGTAATCTCTCATGGCGAAAGTTCCAGTTAAAGATCCATTTCGCTGTAGCGAATGTGGCTGGACATCGACCAAGTGGGTTGGACGTTGCGGGGAATGTCAGGCTTGGGGAAGCGTTGAAGAGATTGCAGCGCCAAAGAAGTTATCACTCGTTGCGGGTCCGGTCTCGCAAGTTGCGCTTCCGATTGGTGAAGTCAACCTAGATAGCGCTAAATCACGAAGCAGTGGCGTTAGCGAACTTGACCGCGTTCTTGGCGGCGGACTTATTCCAGGAGCTGCCATTTTACTCAGCGGGGAGCCTGGCGTTGGCAAATCAACTTTGCTTTTATCAGTCGCTGCAGAGTCAGCGCGGCAAAATATGCGTGCTTTATATATCAGCGGTGAAGAATCGGCATCACAAGTGCGATTGCGCGCGCAGCGATTAAATGCAATAGAGCCGGGGTTATTGATCGCGGCTGAAAATGACCTTGGTGCCATTATTGGGCATATAGATGCCGTCAAGCCGGAACTCTTAATCATCGATTCAATTCAGACAATTTCAAGTTCAGCTGTCGAAGGTGTACCGGGTGGAGTCACTCAAGTGCGAGAAGTTGCAGCGGCGCTTATTCGCATTGCTAAGGATCGAAATTTCACCCTTGTTCTTGTCGGTCATGTCACCAAGGATGGTTCTATCGCAGGCCCTCGCTTACTCGAACATATCGTTGATGTTGTTTTGAGTTTTGAAGGTGAACGACATTCGCGTCTTCGTCTGATTCGCGCATTGAAAAATCGTTTTGGTGCAGCCGATGAGGTTGGATGCTTTGATATGTCAGATGTTGGCATCGTTGGTTTGCCCGATCCAACTGGTTTATTTACCTCGCGTCATTTAGAACCTGTTCCTGGAACATGTGTCACCGTCGCACTAGAGGGTCGCCGTCCATTGCTTGCCGAAATTCAATCACTCGTTGGAGTTCCGGTTGCCGAAGGTAGAGATTTTGGAAATGCCAGACGAGTGACATCAGGTCTTGATAATCCGCGGACGGCGATGACACTGGCAGTTCTTGAGCTGCGAGCAGGTATCAGGCTGTCGGGGCGCGATGTCTATGTTGCCACTGTCGGCGGTATGAAAATCTCTGAGCCATCAGCTGATCTTGCAGTCGCACTTTCAGTTGCATCTGCCGCAAAGGGTTTAGCGCTTCCAGCTGATTTAATTGCAGTGGGTGAAGTTGGTTTAGCCGGTGAGATCCGAAAGATCACCGGAGTTCAACAACGAATTGCAGAGGCAGCTCGGCTCGGCTTTAAACGCGCCATGGTTCCGGTCGGTTCTGATCTAAAGATTGCAGGGATAGAGATCATGGAAGTCTCTAGGTTGGAGCAAGCGATTGCCAAGGTAAAGATCAGCGAGTGAAGCAACAGATCGTTCTGGATTGGTTCGATCAGAACAAGCGCAATCTTCCTTGGCGCAATACAACACCTTGGGGCGTACTGGTGAGCGAGTTCATGTTGCAGCAGACCCCAGTCAATCGAGTACTGCCTGTATGGACGCAATGGCTTGAACGCTGGTCAACACCCAAAGCTCTGGCGAACGCCAAACGATCTGAAATAATTACTGCATGGGGGCGACTCGGATATCCAAGGCGGGCTCTTCGTTTACACGAATCTGCCACAATTATTGCGCAGAAATTTAATAATGAAGTTCCAGAGTCAATCGAAGATCTGCGGTCTCTTCCGGGTGTGGGTGAATATACCGCTGCCGCTATTGCAGCTTTCGCATTTGATCAACCAACTCTCGTTCTAGATGTCAATATCCGACGGCTCTTCTCTCGAGTGATTGATGGAGTTGAATATCCAACATCGGCGCCTTCACAACTAGAACGCAGACTGCGTTCTGAATTAATTCCAAACGATGGCGCAAAGTGGGCCGCCGCTACTATGGAATTAGGAGCACTTGTTTGTACTTCGCGTGATCCAATGTGCTCAATTTGTCCGCTTATAAATCAATGTGAATGGCGAAAGGCAGGATATCCAAAATCTACTTTGAATCGAAAAGTTCAAGCCTGGGTCGGCACAGATCGTCAATGCCGAGGCACGATAGTTCAAGCACTTCGAGAGAACAAAAGCCAAACACAATTCCAACTAAAAAAGCACTGGCATGACGACTCTCAGTTAGAAAGAGCTCTTAAAACACTCATTGCCGATGGTCTCATTGAACTTCACATGAAGTCTTACCGACTACCCCACTAATTAACGTAACAACTATTCGATTCTTGCAGAACCAGATTTATGCTGGTTGAGTCCGGTCGGTTGCGAGTTTGATCGCAAGGGCACCAAGCACTGTGCCCATGATGTATCGCTGGATTCGAAGCCAGGTGGGCCGACGAGCGAGGAATGTTGCAATCGATCCAGCCAATAGAACGATCGTGCAATTGACAGCAAGGCTTACGAAAATTTGAATCCCGCCGAGAATGAATCCTTGGGCCACTACATGTCTGGCCGCTGGATGCACGAATTGCGGAATCAGCGACAGGTACATGAGTGCGATCTTGGGGTTGAGTAGATTCGTTATGAATCCCATGGTGAATAAGCGCATCGAAGAGTCCGACTCAAGTTGTTGCGGTTCAAACATGGAAGTGCCAGTCGTACGTAAGGCCTTCCATGCCAGCCACCCGAGATAGGCGGCGCCTGTGAGTTTGACTGTTGCATACAACCCAGGCACGGCCAAAAAGATAATCGAAAGGCCCAAGTTTGCCGCAGTGAGGTAGACCAGAAAACCAAGAGCTACCCCGCCAAGCGAGACCATTCCAGCGCGACGTCCTTGAGTAATACTCCGCGAAACCAGGTACATCATGTTTGGTCCCGGCGTAAGGACCATTCCTAGAGCTACTGTTGCCACGCCAAGCATTGAAGCAATGGAAATCATGCGAGAATCATATTCATACCCTTCTTCCAGGGTGCCGAATTAAATTGAGCAAAAACATGCAGAAATTGAGCGGCGTTCTCTTTTCTTAATTGCAACAATTCCGGGCAACCCCATCAATCATTACTGTAACTCCACACTTACATGGCCTTTGTCACCCAAGTAATTCGAACTTATGCCATAATTTCAGGGCATCTCTGGTTTGGTAGGCAAAGAGACTCGGTCAATATCCGGGTCTCTTTGCTTTTCAACATACGGATCTTTTCCACATTTCAAATTTTCTGAAGTCAATTGCCTCCCAATAGGCACCAACATTCTCTTCGTGATGTGGACGTGGTGTAACTGGCAACATGCTGCTTTTTACCAAACCGGAGATACGGGTTCGAATCCCGCCGTCCGCACCACAGTCTTAAATTCTCGTAATTGATCTATTGGTATCGATCATAAAGTTAGAGAAGTTGAGCAAGGACCTCGAGGTAACTTGAGGTAACTTGAGGTCCTTTTAATTTTTGCGGGCAGAATCATCGCCAACGCAATTAGTGTTACACCTCTACTCGTAACCGTCCAATCATTTTCTATCCGCTAATTGACCTCTTCGCAGCTAGATAAGGCAATACCGATGGCCTCATTGAGACCACCGGCAAGAGTTTTCGATTACCTAATTAATTGGTTTTTGATACGCCTTCGAGATCACCAGGTGTATCTGGCAGCGTCGACTTCACAACACCCGTAAAGGTGAAACTCTCTTTTTCATCAACCGTAACGACATCAACGAGAGTGATCTCCCCTGGTTTTACATCACCAAAGAGAATCTTTTCAGATAAGACATCTTCGATCTCACGTTGAATCGTGCGACGAAGCGGCCTAGCACCAAGTACTGGGTCATATCCCCGCTTAGCCAAGAGCGCTTTCGCACCTGGTGTAAGTTCGATGCCCATATCCTTAGCGTGCAGACGCTCATCAAGGTTAGCGATCATGAGATCAACAATCTGAATGATCTCTCCCTCTGAAAGTTGATGAAATACAACAATGTCATCAATACGGTTCAAGAACTCTGGGCGGAAGTGCGTCTTGAGTTCGTCAGTAACCTTGCCCTTCATCCGCTCATAATTCCCTAAAACGTCATCAGAATTATGGAAACCAAGACCAAGGGTCTTAGAAATATCGCGAGTTCCGAGGTTGGTTGTCATGATGATGACAGTGTTCTTGAAATCAACAACGCGACCTTGTGCATCAGTTAATCGACCATCTTCGAGCACTTGTAATAGCGTGTTGAAGATATCCGGGTGTGCCTTTTCAATCTCGTCGAAGAGAACAACAGAGAATGGTTTACGGCGTACTTTCTCAGTGAGTTGTCCACCCTCGTCATATCCAACATATCCAGGAGGCGCACCGAAGAGACGTGAAGCGGTGTGCTTCTCGGAGTATTCCGACATATCGAGTTGGATCAAGGCATCTTCATTGCCAAATAGAAAGGCAGCCAAGGTGCGTGAGAGCTCAGTCTTTCCAACTCCGGAAGGACCAGCGAAGATAAAGGAGCCACCTGGACGCTTTGGATCTTTCAAACCAGCGCGAGTACGACGGATCGCTTGCGAAAGCGCCCTAATCGCTTGATCTTGCCCAATCACACGGCGGTGTAGTTCGTCTTCCATTCGAAGCAACCGCGCGGTCTCTTCTTCGGTCAACTTAAAGACTGGGATACCGGTTGAATTAGATAGAACTTCTGCAATGAGTTCTTCATCAACTTCAGCAACGATATCTAGATCTCCGGCCTTCCAGGTTTTTTCGCGCTCGACTTTTTCAGCGATAAGCGTTTTCTCTTTATCGCGGAGTGAGGCTGCTTTTTCAAAATCTTGAGCGTCGATCGCAGATTCCTTATCGCGGCGAGCATTCGCAATCTTTTCATCAAACTCTTTAAGTTCTGGTGGAGCGGTCATGCGGCGAATACGAAGGCGTGAGCCTGCCTCATCAATAAGATCAATCGCCTTATCTGGCAAGAATCGACCAGAAATATAGCGATCAGCAAGAGTTGCAGCCGATACCAACGCTGCGTCAGAGATTGAAACCTTGTGATGGGTCTCGTACCGATCGCGAAGTCCCTTAAGAATTTCGATCGTATGGCTAAGGGTTGGCTCGTCAACTTGAATAGGTTGGAAGCGACGCTCCAATGCGGCATCTTTTTCAAGATGCTTGCGATATTCATCAAGAGTGGTCGCACCGATTGTCTGCAATTCACCACGAGCGAGCATTGGTTTCAAGATGCTTGCGGCATCAATTGCGCCTTCTGCAGCGCCAGCACCAACAAGGGTATGAATCTCGTCGATAAACAAAACGATGTCACCACGGGTGCGGATTTCTTTAAGAACTTTCTTTAGGCGCTCCTCGAAATCACCCCGGTAACGACTACCAGCGACGAGTGCGCCAAGGTCAAGTGAATAAAGCTGCTTGTCGCGCAAAGTTTCTGGGATATCACCCTTAACAATTGCTTGAGCTAACCCTTCAACGATTGCAGTCTTACCAACACCAGGTTCACCAATAAGAACCGGATTGTTTTTCGTGCGACGAGAGAGAACTTGCATAACACGCTCAATCTCTTTTTCGCGGCCGATAACCGGATCAAGTTTTCCCTCGCGGGCAGCCTGCGTTAAGTTGCGGCCAAATTGATCAAGAACTAAAGACGTTGTGGGAGTTCCCTCTTGTGGGCCACCCTGAGCCACTGCTTCCTTACCTTGATAACCAGAAAGCAACTGAATCACTTGTTGGCGAACGCGATTGAGATCTGCGCCCAGCTTAACAAGAACCTGAGCAGCAACTCCTTCGCCTTCGCGGATAAGTCCGAGAAGGATATGTTCGGTCCCAATGTAGTTATGGCCAAGTTGTAGCGCCTCGCGAAGTGACAACTCCAGAACTTTCTTTGCGCGAGGAGTAAAAGGAATATGACCCGATGGCGCTTGTTGCCCCTGACCAATGATCTCTTCAACTTGCGAGCGCACGGCTTCAAGTGAGATGCCGAGTGCTTCAAGGCCTTTTGCGGCGACGCCCTCGCCTTCATGGATCAGTCCCAAGAGAATATGCTCGGTGCCGATGTAATTGTGGTTGAGCATGCGAGCTTCTTCTTGCGCGAGTACAACGACCCGGCGAGCTCTATCTGTAAAACGCTCAAACATGGGGACACCTCTTTCTACTTCCTTAGTGTTAGCCTACCTGTAACGCGGATTTGCTGAGATTTATGCCCTAAACCCTCATGTTAAAGGTGGCGAAGCATTCGGGTATTTCCCAGCGTATTGGGCTTTACCCGCTCTAAATCCAAAAATTCCGCGATACCTTCATCGTAGGAGCGAAGGAGCTGTTGATAGACCTCTGGTTCAACTGGGGTTCCTTCGAGCACACTAAAACCATTTCGGGCAAAGAATTCAGTTTCAAAGGTCAAGCAGAAAATCCGTTCGATTCCAATTAGGCGGGCGCGATCGACAATGTTTTCAATAATCGCGTTGCCTACGCCATGGCCGCGCATTTTTTCAAGTACTGCAACGGTACGAACTTCAGCAAGATCTTCCCAGAGCACATGCAGCGCTCCACAACCAACTACTTCACCATCGATTTCGGCGACCGTGAACTCTTGAACCGTTTCGTACAAGGTCACGGTTTCTTTCGCAAGCACGCGGCGACCTAGGACGTATGTATCGATAATCGCGCGGATCGCTTTAATATCCGAGGTACGTGCTGGGCGAACTACCAAACTCATTTTTCTTCCGGCTTCACTAGTGGGAACAGAATAGTTTCGCGGATACCAAGCCCTGTCAGCGCCATCAGAAGCCGATCTACTCCCATGCCCATTCCACCCATCGGAGGAATTCCATATTCCATTGCGCTTAAGAAATCTTCATCAAGGCTCATCGCCTCGACATCGCCCCTGGCCCCAAGCTCCGCTTGCTCGGCTAAACGACCCCGTTGTATCACTGGATCAATCAATTCGGAGTAACCAGTCGCAAGTTCAAATCCTTCAACATAAAGATCCCATTTTTCAACCAGACCAGCGGTTTGGCGATGCGCCCGAACTAGTGGCGAGGTATCGACTGGATAACCTTTAACAAATATTGGTCCACCCAGTTGACCTATCGTCACATGCTCAAAAATTTCTTCCGCTAACTTTCCAGTTATCCACTTTGGATCAACCTTGATACCGAGTTTTGTTGCGATTACCTTCAACTGACCCCGTGTGCTCTGCGGAGATACAACTTCGCCAACACCTTGCGAAATTAGATCAAAGAGATTCGCCTCGCGCCAAATGCCACCGAGATCTAATTCACGACCATCCTGATGTGTGACAACATGAGAGCCAAAAACTGCCATCGCCGCCTCTTGAATTAGATCACGGGTGAGATCTGCAATTGAATTCCAGTCGCCATAGGCCTGATAAGCCTCGATCATGGCAAACTCTGGTGAGTGGCTTGAATCCGCGCCCTCATTACGAAAATTCCGGTTGATTTCAAAAACGCGTTCTATGCCGCCTACGACACAACGCTTTAGAAATAACTCTGGTGCGATGCGCAGAAACAAATCCATGTCATAAGCATTGCTATGCGTCTTAAATGGCCGGGCGGTAGCGCCGCCATGCATAACCTGCAACATTGGAGTTTCGACTTCAATGTAGTCACGGCTATTGAAGGATTCACGGAGCGACTTCATAACTTGTGGCCGGAGTCGGGCGTTAAAGCGCGCTTCCGGACGCACTATCAAATCTACATAGCGCATCCGAACTCGCGTCTCTTCCGAGAGTGGCTTATGTTCCACTGGGAGTGGCCGGAGTGACTTAGCGGCCAATTGGTATGAATCGGCAAGAATCGACAACTCTCCGCGCTTTGATGTGATTATTTCACCAGTAACACTCACTAAATCTCCGAGATCAATGTCACCCTTCCACTGCTCAAGAACCGCTGCGCCGACCTTGTCGAGTGAAAACATCGCCTGCAGTTCGGTTCCATCACCCTCGCGAAGGGTCGCAAAACATAATTTGCCGGTATCTCGTTTGAAGATCACTCGGCCAACCAGGCTTTCGGTAATTCCCGTTGCCACATCAATTTCTAGACCGGCATGTCGGGTGCGAATTTCCTTGAGGGAGGCGGTGCGCGCTACCGCAACCGGATAGGCCTCATCACCTCTAGCCAAGATGGCAATTCGTTTTTCATGGCGGATCCGCAATTGTTCAGGAAGATCATCCACGACGCTCGGTTCACTCATAATCGCACAAGTCTATCGTGCTAGTTATTAGTACCTGAATTTCGATCATTTCTATGAAAGACCATTGCAAGCCCAAGCAGGGTGAGGTTGGGTTCATGGGTATCGATCATTTCACTGACCCCAATAAGTAGCGGGGCCAAGCCACCAGTCGCAATAACTGTCGTACGGCCAGCGCCTGGATAGAGGAGTTTCAACTCTTCAATGATTCGAGTTACGAGGCCATCAACCTGACCAGCAAAACCATAAATAGTGCCAGATTGCAGGGCTTCTACTGTGTTCTTGCCGATCACAGATTTAGGTTTAATCAACTCGATCTTACGTAGTTGAGCGGCGCGAGCTGCCAGCGCATCAACTGAGATCTCGATGCCGGGCGCTAAAGCGCCGCCAAGGAACTCTCCCTTAGGCGAAACAACATCTAGATTTGTCGAAGTACCAAAATCAACGACGATGCAAGGTCCTGCCGAGCCAAACAAGGTATGGGCTGCCAATGTATTAACGATGCGGTCGGCGCCGATCTCTTTAGGGTTATCAACAAGAAGTGGAACTCCGGTTTTAATCCCTGGCTCCACAATCGTCACCGGAATATCGCTTAAATAATTGACAATCATCTGCCGGATTTCACGCAGCGTTGCCGGAACTGTTGAACAAATTGATAGACCGTCAATCGCAATATCACCTAATAAAGAACGATATTGGAGCCAGAGCTCATCTGCAGTGTCGCGTGGATCTGTCTTTACGCGCCATGAACGTACCAACTTGTCCCCATCAAAAGCACCAAGAACGGTATTTGTATTTCCGACATCGATCGCAAGTAACATTTACTTCTCCCAAGTTAGATCTAAGCCAATATCCAGCGCAGGCGCCGAATGAGTAAGTGCGCCAATAGCTAAATAATCAACACCGCTTGTTGCATATTCTCTTGCGCTTTCAAGAGTGATTCCACCAGATGCTTCCAATTTAACCTCGTGATTAACAATTTCAACAGCCTTACGGCAAAGGCTTGGCGACATATTGTCTAGCAGGATTAAATCCGGTTTTGCTACCAGTACTTCCCGAAGTTGATCTAACGTATCTACTTCAACTTCGATTTCAGCGCTTGGATAAGATTGCCGAACTAGCTCAAAGGCTGCCAGCACACCACCTGCTGCAACGATGTGATTGTCCTTGATCAATGCGGCATCAGATAACGCAAACCGATGATTTGTTCCGCCGCCAGCGCGCACCGCAGCTTTCTCAAGTTTTCGCCACCCTGGCGTGGTTTTACGTGTATCTCGAATCAAGCAGTGAGTGCCAGTTACCGCATCAACCCAAGATTTTGTGAGGGTAGCAATTCCACTCAGATGGGTTAGAAAATTAAGTGCGGTTCGTTCGGCAAGTAATAACTTTCTGATATCGCCGCGCGCTTCTAAAATTACAGTACCTGGAAGAACATATTGGCCATCGTTCACGACGCTGGAAAAATCTGTAATCCCTACATAACGAAGAACCTCGATTGCAATTGGAATACCAGCAATGACACCAGCACGTCGATTTACAAATTGTGCGATGCTTTTTTGACCCGCAGGTATTGTCGCAATGGAAGTGATATCTACGCCACCGGCCAAATCTTCAGCAAAAGCGAGCGCAATTAATTCTGCAACATGATCACTCATTGTGCACCGCCATTTGATTTGAACTCCAGAGTCCTGATTTATCAAGTCGCTGAATTATTCTCTTGTGCCACTCTTCACTTGTCTCTGGAAAATCACTTCGCCAGTGCGAACCTCGCGACTCTTGCCGTAAAATCGCTGAGCGTACAATCGCCATCGCAAGAAAGTACAGATTAGAAACTTCCCAAGCATCAACACCTGGTTGATCAGATCTGCGCGTACCTAATTGTTGCAGAGTTGAAAGGGTCGCTTTGAGACTTTTTTCAGAGCGCATCACTCCCGCGCCTTGACTCATTGCAAGTTGAAGCGGAATTCGAATCAATGGATCGATAAGTATTCGCTCCTCGTTGGCGTCTTCTGCTGGCTTCCCCTGTTCGAGTAAATGTGTTGCAATGTGCTCAGATATCCGAGCTCCAAAAACCAAGCCTTCGAGAAGAGAATTCGATGCCAGGCGATTTGCGCCGTGAGCACCAGTGCAAGCGCTTTCTCCGCAGACATATAGACCAGGGACTGTACTTAGGCCATTAAGGTCGACCAGCACGCCACCCGATGCGTAGTGAGAGGCCGGGGCAACTGGAATCAACTGCTTTTCTGGATCAATTCCGTTGGCCATGCACGAGGCATAAATTGTTGGGAACCGCTCCTTGAACTCCTTCACGCCTGTGGCATCAAGCCAAACATGAGGAACGTGCGCTTCGCGCATCTGACTAAAAATTTCTTTAGCAACAATGTCACGTGGAGCAAGGTCTGCTTGAGGATGAACTGATTCCATAAATTTTTCACCTTTATGGTTGAGCAATATCGCACCTTCCCCGCGCACGGCCTCGCTAATTAATGGTTGCTGACCAGCTTGCGAAGTATCGCGCCATAGAACCGTTGGATGAAATTGAATAAATTCAACATCGGCTACGGCAGCACCTGCGCGAAGCGCTAGTGCAACACCATCACCTGTTGAGACCGAAGGGTTTGTTGTCTGCGAATAAACTTGACCAAGACCTCCGGTAGCAATCACAACTGCGCGTGCAAGTGCGCGTCCAACTCCAGTAGTCGAGCCGGCTCCGATCACATGAAGTGTCACTCCACAAACTCGGGCCAAGCTATCTTGCAACGCATCAATTACTAGAGCATGTTCAATCACTTCAATTCCGGAATCATTGTGGACAGCAGCCAAAAGAGCTCTGGAAACTTCCGCGCCAGTAGCATCACCACCTGCGTGCAGAATTCGATTTCGATGATGTCCGCCTTCGCGGGTTAAAGCAATCTCACCACCTTCACCTTTATCAAAAACTGCGCCACGCGCAATCAATTTTCGAACAGCTTCTGGTCCTTCAGTTACTAAGACGTTAACGGCCTCGATATCGCTGAGTCCAGCGCCTGCAATCAAAGTATCGCTCTTATGTTCTTCTGGTGTATCTCCAGGTCCAAGTGCGGCCGCGATCCCTCCTTGTGCCCACTTCGTTGAGCCTTCATCAATCTGTGCCTTGGTAACAAGAAGTACAGAGAGATTTGCGGCTCGTGCATTAAGTGCAGTGGTGAGTCCTGCAACCCCAGACCCAATGACAATTACGTCCGCGGCGGTGGTCCAGCCGGGTGTTCCTGCATAGAGTTTCATTAAAGTGATCCCGTCTGCAACTTGGCCATAGGCATATTGTCGATCAAACGGATGCCATTTATCCAACCAGCGATGATTCCACGCGGGAACGCAGTATCTGGCCCAGCCACTTCAAAGGTTTCTTCGTCAATAACTTCAGCATAGTCAACGCGAAAACTCGGTTCTGTCGCTAGTACTTCTAACATGCCGGCTTTAGTACCGGTACGCAAAGCCCTATTGATGATGAGCGCCGTTTGAAGATCTTCCGGCCGCAGGAGTTGATTGCGAGATGAAAGTGCAATCCCATCAGAACCACGAACTGTGGGTACGCTGATAATTTCGATCGGTATCTGATTTTCTCGAACCCATTTCTTAACTATAAATAATTGCTGAAAATCTTTCTCGCCAAAGATTGCAAAGTCCGGTTTGGTCAAACCAAAAAGTCTATGCACAACCGTTAGCATCCCGTCAAAATGACCGGGGCGCTCCTCGCCTTCAAATATTTCACCAATTGTTCCTGCACTAATTTCATTTATTTCACTTGGATAAATCTCTTTATATGTTGGCGCCCACACTCTTGTTGCTCCGGCAGCAATCGCTTTTTCGGCATCCCCTATCAAATCTCGTGGATACTTAACTAAATCATCCTGATTTTCAAATTGAAGTGGATTTACAAAGATTGAAACAATTACATCAGAACTAAATTCGCGGGCTCGGCTAATCAACTCAAGATGACCAGCGTGCAACGCGCCCATCGTAGGCACTAGCGCTGTCGAATCTGTCATGGTGCTCCAGTCCTTTCAGGGTACCGGGCGACGGTGCAAGAAGTTTACCGCTTGATGGCTTTCCGTTTAGCCGAGATGAGCAACTCCCCAACGGGGCCAAATCCAACTAAGAAAGCGGTGGGATCAATCTCAAGCCAAGGCTCTAAAACAAAAGCTCTTTCAAAGGCCCGAGGGTGAGGCAAGGTGAGATGCGGCTCGCTTACGATCATATCTCCGCAAGAAATTAGATCTAAGTCCAGAGTTCGAGGTCCCCAATGCAGATCACGGGTTCGACCTGCCATCGCTTCGACTTCCTGCATAATCACCAACAAATCAAGAGGATCCATCATTGTTTCTGCAATCAATACTGCATTTAGGAAATCATCTTGCGCGGGACCACCGACAGGAGCCGTCTTATAGAAACTTGAGACAGCCTGCATTTCCATGCTCTTTCCAAGTTCTTCAATTGCATGATGAAGATGCGAATTAGAATCACCCATATTTGATCCAAGGGCTATTACTACCTTCATTTGAGACGCTTGATTCGAACTGCAATATCTCCGACTGGTGAACCGACAGGTGCGTTGGACTTGTGCACTACAACTTCAACAGATTTGAGCGGAAAGGTTTTGAGCAACGCTTGTGCGATTAACTCGGCAACTCGCTCTATCAGATTGACGGGATCGCCAACGATGATCTCGTGGACGACCTTTATAACGCGGGAATAATCTACGGCGTCATCAATGACGTCAGATTTGAAAACTTTTTTCTTTTTGAGTTCAAGTTTCACATCTACACCAAAACTTTGACCATTCGTACGTTCGTGGTCAAAGAGTCCGTGGTATCCAAATCCAGCAATGCCGTGGATCTCAATAAAATCGCTCATCCTTGTAACTCCTTCATTACCTTGATCGCGTCAACATGAGGTTTAACGCTATGAGTCCGAACCGCCCAAACTCCCTTGCGAGCCATCTCGGTTGTGATCGCGAGGGTAGCAAAATCCCGATCATCAGGGTTAGTAGCACCCACTAAATCACCAAGAAAGCGCTTTCGCGATGCTCCAACGAGTACTGGAAATCCCAGTAATTGCAACCGATCAATATTTCGCAAAAGTTCCCAGTTTTGTTTACCGGATTTCGCAAAACCAATTCCCGGATCAAGGACAAGCTGTTCTGGGTTGACCCCTTGATCGATCAGATCATCGACCCGCGTGGAAAGTTCATTACGAACATCGACGACTACATCTTTATAAATCGCTCGGGATTGCATATCTTTCGACTCCCCACGCCAGTGCATTGCGATGTATTGCACGGAAGGATTTGCAGCAATTAGTTCTGCCATCTCAGAATCGGCAAGACCTCCACTTATATCGTTGACTATTGTCGCGCCGGCCGCAATTGCCGACTTGGCAATTGCGGCACGAGTCGTATCAATACTCAAAACTGCCCCAAGGGAGTGCAATTCAGTAATGACAGGGATCACTCGATCACGTTCTTCTTCCGCCGATATTCGCGTCGATCCTGGGCGAGTCGATTCACCGCCCACATCAATAATGTCCACGCCTTCAGCGATCATCTCACGAGCCCGAATGATTGCCGAATCAAAATCAAAATGACGCCCGGCATCAGCAAACGAATCAGGAGTGATGTTAAGAACGCCCATAACGAGCGTGCTCTGCAACTTCGACATTAACGATTAGACGCTGTTATCAACGCCATCGCCTCGGCGCGAGTCGCTGCATTTCGCAGATGGCCACGGACTGCAGAGGTGGTTGTGCGCGCTTGCGACTTCTTAACGCCGCGCATTGACATACATAAATGTTCACAATCGATAATGACAATAACCCCGGCGGGCTTCAAAATTTCCACCATCGCATCGGCTATTTGAGTGGTGAGGCGCTCTTGCACTTGTGGGCGACGAGCGTAGAGATCAACAAGTCTTGCTAATTTTGAAATCCCAGTAATGCGACCCGATTCACCTGGAATATAACCGATATGAGCAACCCCATAAAATGGGGTGAGATGATGTTCACAGTGCGAAAAAACTTCTATATCTCTAACAATGACTAACTCTTTGTGGCCGATATCAAAGGTTGTTGTAAGGATTTCCTCTGGACTCTGCCAAAGACCTTCAAAATTCTCTCGGAAAGCTCGGGCAACCCGCGCTGGCGTATCACGCAATCCATCACGACTCGGATCTTCTCCGATTGCGAACAAAAGTTCAGTTACAGCTCGTTCTGCTCGCTCCTGATCAAATTCGGTTTTCGCTTTCCCATCTCGCGGTCCCATCGAAACCTTTGAGATTTCATCTTTGATTGGGCTCATGGTGCCTCATGGTGATTCACGTCGAACTCTCGTTCCGGTTTCGGTGGCAACGCCTTCTTCCGAGGCTTACGCACTGGCTTTGCAACGGCCGCCTCTGGATCTATCTGAGGTTTTGCAGAAACCAGCGCCACAGGAGGAATATCTGATGGCGTGCGGTTTGGCGAGCCAGTCCAAGCGGGTCTGGAGGAGACCATCGTTACCTTGGCGAAGATCCGTTCAATATCAACCTTCAGCAAAGTTTCACGCTCAAGCAGTTCAACAACAAGTGCATCTAAAATACCTCGGTTTTGAACTAAAATATTAAAAGCCTCTTGATGGGCATTCTCAATGAGATTATGAATCTCTGAGTCAATAATCCCGGCGATCTTCTCAGAGTAATCACGTTCGTGTCCATAATCGCGACCCAAAAATGGATCACTGTTGCTCGTTCCAAATTTGATTGCGCCAATTCTTTCGGTCATTCCAAATTGAGTAACCATCGCACGAGCTAAGTTTGTTGCCTTTTCAATATCATCAGAAGCACCAGTCGTTGGGTCGTGGAAGATCAACTCTTCAGCGGCGCGACCACCGAGAGAGTAAGAAAGTTGATCAAGCATCTGGTTACGAGTGGTTGCATAACGATCTTCATCCGGTAGAACCATGGTGTATCCAAGGGCTCGGCCGCGCGGCATGATCGTGATCTTATGAACGGGATCGGTATTTGGTAGCGCATGTGCGACGAGAGCATGTCCACCCTCGTGATACGCAGTTATCCGACGTTCTTCTTCGGTCATCAATCGGCTTGTGCGTTGTGGCCCAGCCATTACGCGGTCGATTGATTCGTCTAGAGCCATAGTCGTAATAACTTTTGCATTTTCGCGAGCGGTGAGAAGCGCGGCCTCATTGAGTACATTTGCAAGATCAGCACCCGTAAAGCCAGGGGTGCGCTTAGCAATTTCACCTAAATCAACGCTTTTTGCAATCGGCTTACCGGTTGCATGTACTTCCAGGATGGCCTTGCGCCCTAAGAGATCTGGCCTGTCTACCGGAATCTGACGATCAAAGCGTCCTGGGCGAAGAAGCGCAGGATCTAGGACATCAGGTCGGTTTGTCGCTGCGATCAAGATAACTTGAGTGTTTGCCTCAAAACCATCCATTTCAACTAAGAGTTGATTGAGGGTCTGCTCACGCTCATCATTGCCACCACCAAGTCCAGCTCCTCGTTGACGACCAACAGCATCAATCTCGTCTACGAAGATAATTGCCGGCGCTGCCTCTTTAGCTTTATTAAAGAGATCGCGAACTCGCGACGCTCCAACGCCGACAAACATCTCAACGAATTCTGAACCTGAAATAGAGAAGAACGGAACATTTGCCTCACCTGCGACCGCACGCGCCAAGAGCGTTTTACCGGTGCCTGGAGGGCCATAAAGTAGAACTCCTTTAGGAATTTTTGCCCCAATATCTTGATACTTCTGTGGATCCGATAAGAAATCCTTAATTTCACGAAGTTCTGCCACTGCCTCATCTGCGCCAGCGACATCTGCGAAAGTGTTCTTTGGACTTTCTTTTGTTTGTAGCTTCGCCTTTGAGCGACCAAATGAGAAGATCCGATTTCCACCTTGAGAGTTACTCATAAATAGAAGAATTAGGAAACCAATCAGAAGGAATGGTGCAAAGCTAAAGAAGAGTGACTCTAAGAACGAGGTAGTCGGTACCTTTACATTCCATGTCTTGGAAGGTGGATTGCTTGTGAGGAGTTCGGTAATTTGTTGCTCTTCGTTAGCAACATAAGACGCTACAAGGTGAGTAGCTCCGTTAAATGAATTACCAGATTTCAAAATAATTTGAATCTTCTGATCTTTATCTATCATTAAAGCTGATTCAACTTTATCTTGTGAGATTTCAGCAAGCACCGTTGAAGTATCAACTTGGGTATATGTGGCGCCACTTCCGGAGATTCTTCCGAGAGAGATGACAAGTATCAATGCAAGAACAATCCAAAAGAGTGGGCCGCGTATCAATTTACGGATCCGTTTTCTTGGAATATTTATCTTCTTATCTGCCATCGCTCTTCTCTGTCTCGTTGCTCGGTTGGGGTAAAAAGGCTCGGTTCGGGTAAAAGAATTGTAAAAAATATTGCCTAAATCAGGAGTAAACCTCTTTGGCCAAGATTCCGATGAAATCTAAATTGCGATACCTCTCGTTATAGTCCAAGCCATAGCCAACGACAAATTCATTCGGAATATCGAAGCCAACATATTTGACATCAACCTCAACTTTAGCGGCATCTGGCTTACGCAACATGGTGAAAATTTCCACGCTTTTTGCACCGCGTGATTGCAGATTCGATTTGAGCCATGCGAGGGTGAGCCCCGAATCAACAATGTCTTCAACAATTAGGACATCACGCCCAGTAATATCACGATCCAAATCTTTGAGGATACGAACCACACCACTTGATTTTGTTCCAGAGCCATATGATGTGACAGCCATCCAATCCATCTCAACATGACGATTAAGCGAACGAACAAAATCTGCCATAGTCATGACGGCGCCTTTGAGAATTCCGATAACGAGCAGGTTCCGTCCCTCATAATCAATCTCGACCATCTGGGCAATCTCTTTGAGCCTTCCTTGAATTTCTGGGGCTGTAACTATGACGCGATCAATGTCTCCGCCTGCGGTCGTTAAATCCACGATGCTCCTTTTTTTGTCAGACTGCTGTATTAAGCGAACACTTGCGAGAGCGAAAGTCTGCCCGATATTCGAGTCACCCTCACACCACCTGGGAGGGCAATCTCGCCTTGACCATGCCAATTCGTGATCAACGCCTCAATTGGGCCTAAATGTTGAGCGGTAAGGGAGCCGGATGGCGCTCCAATAGCGTAAATGGCCAGCCTTAGCACTCGGATTCGAATCGCTTTGGGCAACGCCGCCAACCCCTCAATCGGTAGATTGTTTGGATCGACTTCGGTCAAAAATTGCTCCGCAAAGAAATCTAGAGCGTCAGCATCTTCGCGAAGGATCTTGGCGCTTCGAGCGAGGGCATCGACAATTCCGGGTCCAAGGTTTGCTTCCATAATCGGCAAGATCTGGCTTCGAACGCGGACCCGTGCATAATCTTGATCGGAGTTTTGTGGATCCTCCCAGATGGTGACTTTATTTTCGGTGCAGGTTAATTCTGTGAGTTCGCGGCTGATTCCTAGAAGCGGACGAACATAGACGCCGTTGACTTCAGCCATCCCCGAGAGCGAGCGGGTGCCAGACCCTCGTGCAAGTCCAAGCAGGACAGACTCGGCCTGATCGTTCTTTGTATGAGCCAAGAAGAAATAATCTGGGCAATATTTCCGCGTAGCACTTTCAAAAGCACCGTATCGAGCACGCCTGGCCGATGCTTCCATCCCATCAACGATTTCAACATTAATGGTAATAATTTCAACAACGTTAAATCCAATTCGAATCAGCTCATCACGTGTCTTTGCTGCCACTTGATCTGATCCAACTTGAAGTTGATGGTCGACAATAATTGCTACAAGACCAAGTCCAGTTGCTTTAGCTTCGGCGAGAGTGGCACAAGCCAGCGCCATAGAATCAGCGCCTCCTGATACTCCCAACAGAATTCGAACCTCGGCGGATTGCACCCAAGGCCGCACCGCTTGTCGAATTGCCAGCATCCCATTCAAGGCTTTCATGGCTCAAGAGTAATTGGTTAAACCCGACCACCCGATGGCATCAGACCAGGCACGCTATACATATTGGAATAGAGAAGCCCGGCACGCGTTGAGTTAGCCTCCCACATCATTCCGTTACCCGCATAAATCGTGATGTGGTGAATGTTCTGCACCGAACCATCATATGAATAAAAGAGTAGATCACCTGGAATTAAGTTAGTTAGAGGGACTCGCTCGGAATCCACAAAGTAAAGTGCAGCATTCAACCTGGACCAATTTGGATAGCCCAGACCAGCGGCTCTATATGCAGCATAAACAAGTCCCGAACAATCAAAGCTGTTTGGTCCTTGCGCACCCCAAACATAACGTTTGCGAGCCAACACTTGCTTCTTGGCGTAGGCCAGAGCCTTTGTACGAATCGCATCCGTCCCACGAGTTGTAGAACGACCCTTGAAACCACGGTCTGGCCAAATCTTTGCCTGTCCTTTTGTATGTGACGCTGTATTGGCACTCGATTGCTCTAATTGCCAAAGCGCTAACTGTTGTTGCAAAGTGATGCGTACATTTCGCGCCGTTGTCAGTTCTGCCATCAGTTGTGCTTGTACCGCCCGCAACTTGGCGACTTCGTCAGTCTGAGCAGATTGCGCTACCACAGCGGCCTCTTTCGCCGCGAAAACTCTGGCAGTTGCGCTGGCTTGAGCCTCTTTCGCCGCTGTTGCCGCCTCTTTAGCAGTCCGGGCGATAATCATTGCAGATTTGTAGTGCGAAAGTGCCACCGCATCTGTTGCGCCAACCTGATTAAGAATACTCAACCGATCAATTAAATCCTGTGGTCCACTTGATTCTAAAACGCTATTTAAAGTGGTGAATCCACCACCTAATATGTAAGCATTTGCCGCCATTCGCCCGATAGTTCTATTTGCCTCGGTAACTGCTACCTGAGTCAAAACGGCGTGGGCAGATGCCACCTTGGATTGGTTGGTCGCAACATGTAGGGCGACCTGTGCTGAATTCAATTGGGCTTGTTTGTGAATAGTAATTGCGGCCAATTGCTGCAAAATATTCTGCGCAGATTTTAATTGATTAGCTGCTGCATCGGCTGCCGCTGCCTTTGCATTTTCGATTGCTTGCGCGGCAGCAATTTGCGCTTTTTTAGCAACTTGCACGGCAGCGATTTGCGCTTGTTTAGCAACTTGCGCGGCAGCGATTTGCGCTTTTGTCGGTGCCGATACTTTTGGTTTTGGAATGGCTGTTGCGGCGAAAGATACCGTAGGGATCGACAGAAAAACGCTCGCACAGAGCGCGACAATTCTTACCTGCCTTTTATTCATAAAACAGCCAACCATTCGTGAGGGAAGCAACACTTAGTAACAAGAAAAGGATAAGTGATAACGAAGGCTCAGACCGTCATTTACATGATGTGAATTCGCTGTGTCCTTAGTTAGCTACATCTCTACGTTTAAAAAGAACCGCAACTATCGCAAAGGCAACACTTAAGTAAATGCCTGAGATGAGCATCGACCATTGGTAGCCAACATCGGTAGAGCCGCCTTGAGCAATATTGGTGAAATTCTGGCCTGGCAACCATTTCTGACTACTTGAAACAACAAGACCCAAAATGCTTTCCAGAATAAGTGACCAAATAACTCCGGTAGCTATTGCGCTTATTGGTGATCTAAAAAGTAATCCAAGAATCATTCCAAAAGTACCGTAGCAAATAGTTGCGAGTACGACATTTAGAAAAGTTTTGCCAAGTAACAAAAGCGCAGATGTTGTGAACCACGCTGTAGTTGTCACCTTTGCATGCGGAGCTAAACCATAAGATATTCCGATAGCAACAATTGCATCAATTAAGACCAGCGCAATTGCAAAAACACTCATGGCAAGATACTTTCCGGCGAGAATTTTCATGCGAGCTGGTTGTCGAACAAGAAGGTTGCGAAGTGTGCCGAGTGAATATTCTTGCGCAGTTTGTGAAGCAAATACGCAGAGCGCAGTGATACCGAGAAAGAATGAAACGATTTTGAATCCATAAACCAAACCATCGGGTTGGCTTAAGGTAAGGGCAGAAACTACTTGCCCTCCTCGACCATTGCCTTGGCCAGAATTGACGCGAAGAAAAACAAGTGAGGTGAACAAGGCAGTGAGGGCAGAAACGACAAGAATGGTCGAAATAAGGAGTGTTGGTCGACGAAGTTTACGAAGTTCGGCCCGCATTACGTTAAACATGCTTACTCCCCCGTCATTTCAAAAAAGGTCTCTTCGAGGGTCGGTTGGATTGTGTTAAGCGAAGCGAGGGTAACGCCGGCATTAAAAGCGAGTCGGTTAAATGCCGCACCCCAATCTGCATTCCCAATAATATGAACCGATCCATCGCGGACTGTCGCCTCGTGACCATATCTAGTGGCGATTTCTACCAATGTGTTGAGATCAACGGAAAATTCTGGCGTGGCAACGAGAGTTGCTGTCTGTGCAGTTAACAAATCTTTTGTCAGACCAGCGAAGAGAACCTTGCCTTCACGAAGCATAACTAAGGACTGTGCAATCATTTCGAGTTCGGATAATAAATGTGAAGAAACGAAGACGCTAGTACCGTCTGCCGCCAAATCCTTGATCAGGTTTCTTACCTCTTGAATTCCAGATGGGTCGAGTCCATTGGTTGGTTCATCCAAGACTAAAAGTTTCGGATTTGGCAAAAGAGCAGCGGCAATGCCCAAGCGCTGCTTCATGCCGAGCGAATATGTCTTGTATTTGGAAACGCCACGATCTGCCAGGCCCACTTTTTCAAGGAGAGTTGGAACCCGCGTCAATGGAAAACCACCGAGAGAGGCAAGAACTTTGAGGTTTTCAGAACCAGAAAGCGCAGGATAGAAAGCTGGTCCTTCAATCATTGCCCCGACATAGGGCAGATATTTTTCGGGATGGGAAATACTTTCACCAAGAACGGTGCCTGTGCCTCCACTTGGTGTAATTAATCCAAGAAGCATTCGAATAGTCGTCGTTTTTCCCGAACCATTTGGACCTACAAAACCACAAACCGACCCGAGCGGAACTTCAAATGTTGCATGTGAAAGTGCACTGCGCCCGCCATAAACTTTAGATAAATCCGATACCGAGATCGCAGTCGTCATGCATTAACAATACGGGTAACTTTAACAAATTCTTGGGTCTTATTAAACCTGTGGAATACCATAGAATTTAATCAGCGGTTAGCCAATACGGTGGCAAGCACCAACATGAAAGAGTAAATGCTCAAATAGGTGATAGACCATTGGAACAGATTCTGCGCCGCTTGCTCCGCATTAGCTCCAGATATTTTGAAAAGTTGGGAGGCAAAACCAAGGGCGAGTAAGGACGTTACCAAATAACTCCACCAGGGGAAATGCGCGCTTACTAATACCGCAAATGAGGTTGCAATCATGAAAAGAGTGTGGAACCACATCTGCTTTTGAACAGATCTCATGGTTGCAACTACGGGCAACATGGGAATGCCAGCGGCGGCATAGTCATCTTTATATTTGATGGCTAGAGCCCAGAAATGAGGCGGAGTCCAGAAGAAAATGAGCACGAAGAAGAACCATGCTGTTAGTGAGAGTGAATTGGTAATCGCGGCCCAACCAATAAGCACTGGCATGCAACCGGCGATGCCACCCCAGACAATGTTCTGCGAGGTACGTCTCTTAAGCCAGATTGTGTACCCCACAACATAAAACACAATGGCCAAAAGAGTCAAAACTGTAGCGAGCACGGTGGTGAAGATTAAGAAAATTAAGAGTGAGAGAATCGTGATGGTCAGTGAGAATGCGGTTGCCTGCTGTTTCGTTATTTCACCACTCACCAAAGGCCGCTTGTAAGTTCGTTTCATTAAGCGATCGGAATCAACTTCAATGACCATGTTGAGTGCATTTGAAGCCCCTGCGGCCAGAGTGCCACCAATCAAGGTTGCGATAGTGACGCTAAACGGTGGGAAATGACGCGCATGATTCTGGGCATACGTCGCCATAAACAGAGCGGGGAGTGTCGTGACGAGTAATAGTTCGACAACCCGCAACTTCATCAGTGCCACATAGGCGCCCACATGGCTCATATCAGAATTCTAGTCAGGAATTAGTTATGTGAGCGGCTTGGCAATTGTGCCAAGCATTTGATCTATCGTTACGCGCGCCGCCTGACGAGCGCTTTCGAGATTGTGAATGTGGTTTGCCACTACCGCAAAGATATATTGATTGGGGCCGACTGTCACAAACCCGGCCAAACTCACCGTTGTATTTATCCAACCTGTCTTAGCATGTACTAATCCAACTGCTTTTGGAGCATCATTAACAAAACGGTATTTAAGCGTTCCAGTTTCACCAGATGTTGGTAAGCCAGCAAGAATCACCCTAAATTTTGGATTGGACCTTATAGCGAGCAACAAGTCAATGATCTGACGAACCGTCACTCGGGTCTTATGAGACAAACCATTACCGTCTTGAACTTTAAGACCCTTCGAGGAAATCCCAAGATCGCCAAGCGTTTTATCAAAAGCTGCCTGAATACCTGCGTTTGTTGTCGAAAAGCCCATCGCATGAGCTGCCGTTCGAGCGAGACGATCCGCAAGAACATTGTCACTATAAAGCAAGGTAAATTCAATAATCTTTGCAAGTGTTGGTGATTCGATCGACGCAAATGTACTTGTTGCAGTTGCGGTGGTGTTTACTTTCACAGCATGAATTATTAATCGACCAGAAAAATACCTTTGCAAAGCATGAATATCCAATGCATAAACATTGTTGTATTCCAAGGTAATAGTTCTGAGACTGGGATGAAGTGCAAGTAATCGATTAACTAAAGTTGGGAAGAAGGCGCGATGGTACTTTGCCGCTTCATAGGGACTTTCAGTAATCCATGGATCTCCAGCTCCCACAATTATAAATTTACCGAGAGTACCCGTTTCGCTAATTGATGTTTTGAAGGTGAGATCTGGGCTCAACACATGGAGCACAGTCGACATGGAAAATAACTTTAAAACTGAAGCGGGGGCGCGTTCAACATCGGGACCTACCGAGAATAGGGTTTGATCCGTCGTTGGATCAATCAAGATAATTCCAGGATTTTCAAGAGTCTTGGATGCAGCAAATTTGAAAAATAGCGGCGGTAAAATAACTGCTTGCGCGGGAACAGTATTGAGAAGCACCATTGACGCCATGACAACAGAAGCAATGATGATGGATCGTAGGCGGGACATGGGGGAATTATCCCCCTCGGTCAGGTGATTTGATGGATTAAGGTGGCGGGGTGGTAAAAGAAATTGGACAGCCAGAAATTGGACCGGGCGAGTTCTTCCCGGTCGTAGGCGTGGGGCCATACGAAGGACCTTGGCCTATTGGTTCCCAATTTGACCCTGGATTATTGGAAACTGGAGACCGTCGCAATGTCTTAGACCACTATCGATATTGGAGCGTTGAAGCAATCGTTGCTGATTTAGACACCAAGCGACATCCGCTGCAAATTGCCATCGAAAATTGGCAGCATGATCTCAACATTGGCTCGGTAGTCCGAACGGCAAATGCTTTTAATGTCTCGTCTGTTCATATCGTCGGGAAACGCGATTGGAATAAACGAGGCGCAATGGTGACGGACAAATATCTTCATGTACTCCATCATCCAACAGTTGCCGACTTTGCATCTTGGTGTAGCGAAAACCAGACCCCAATTATTGGTATCGACAATCTCCCCGTATCAAAGCAACTTGAAAATTACCCGCTGCCGGAAAAATGCGTTCTTTTCTTTGGCCAAGAAGGTGCTGGGATGTCAGATGAGGCGGTCAATATATGTTCGGTAGTTTTGGCTATTCAACAATATGGGTCAACCCGATCTATGAATGCATCGGCGGCAGGTGCGATCGCAATGTATGCCTGGGCGATGCAACATCTTAATCCGCTACTTTGATAATCCACGAGATAAAACTAAAGCGCAATTAACCCTCAGTTATATCTGTCACTGAGGCAACTCGACGCTCAATCTCGTCTGCCTCATCCAATCGACCCAGTTGGCGAAGAACTCCAGCGATATGTCGCTCGATTTCAACGATGAAATCGAAATCTTTCCAATCGCCTTCAGTTGCAATTTCCAGCACTCGCTCTAAAGTATCAAGTCCATCTTGCTCTTGCCCCACTAATATCTGAGCTTTACCGAACTCGCACAGTGAGTACGTTTCACGGCGATGATCATGAGCAGTAATAAAGACATCTAGGGACTTTTGCGCAGCGGAAAGCGCCTCCTCGCCAAGGCCTAATTCGATAAGGGCATGCGCGATCTTCTGGTCACATCTGGCAACATTAATTACCTCTTTTAGGCTCTTAAAGAGCGCGCGAGCTTCCCGAAAAGCTTCGAGTGACTTCTCGTGTTGACCAAGTTCTCGGTGCGCGCAACCAATTAAATGTAGATCATTTGCTGCACCTGATTCATTTCCGTCCACTAAGTGTTCCTGGACGCATTCGCGCATACACGCAATTGTCTTCTCGTAATCCTTAGCGCCAAAACACCATTCACCCAAGGTGCAGGCTAAATCGATAGCAAGCGGGGACTTGGATTCCCGAAGTAGCTCAACCGCTTTGCTCATTGCTGAAGCTGCTTCGGAGTTTCGCTTCAATTGATTGAGGTTATAACCAATCGCCGAATACGCTTGAGCTAAACCATCTGCGGGCGCCACTGCACCAAGTTCGGCATAAAGATCACGAGCAGTTTCAGCCAGCGCAAGAGCTTCGTCGTATTGACCACGAGCATAAATGCGAGCGCTTAATTCATAAAAGGTGTTTGCACGTTCCAAACCAGAGGTTTCTGGAATTCGCTCCCACAACATCTCTTCAGTAACAATGTCATCTAAACTGTTATCGTCGTCGTCGCTCAAGGTTCCGACCCCCTGTTACCCTAGGACACTTCTACTCAACCAATTCCCAGCATTGGGAGTTTAACTGAACGAGTGCTTGCCTTACCCTAGCAACTCAAGGGATAACCGTGCAGCGCAACGCAGCAAGTATTCTTTAGCCATGCCGCTCAATCGTCGCCAATTCTTGAAAACCAGCCTAGTCGCGGCAGGTGCCACGCTCATTTCAGCCGCTACGGACATTCCGAGTTCGATTGATATTGCCAACGCGGCAAACCCAGATATTACTCATGGTTCGCGAACCAAACCAGAAATCGCCTTAACTTTTCATGGCGCTGGTGACCCGGCAATAGTTCAAAAGCTTCTTAAGATATTTAAAAGCACGTCGACTCCGATCTCGGTCTTCGCCATTGGTACTTGGCTCAAAGGTTATCCAGCTGTGGCAAGGCAGATACTTGATGCGGGTTATGACCTTGGCAATCACACCATGAACCACTATCAAATGAAAACTCTTAATGCGAAAAAAGTGGATTCTGAAATCGCGCAGTGCGCCGCAGAATTAAAAAAGTTAATTGGCAATCATGGTAAATGGTTTCGGCCATCTGGTACCCAATATTCCAATGCAATCATTCGCAGCGCTGCGCTTAAATATGGATACCACCAATGCATCGCATATGACGTCGACTCTCATGATTACCAAGATGTCGGTAAACGCGCAGTGTTATCTGATATTGCCCTCGCTGTTAAGAACGGAAGCATCGTAAGTATGCATTTTGGCCATCAGGATACGATCGATGCCATGCCAACGCTATTAGAAAATTTGCACGTAAAAGGATTAACGCCTGTCACGCTTAGCACCCTGCTTGGAGCATAAATATAAATGAAAAAGATCGTTTTCATACTTACGCTCTGCGCTGTTCTTATTCCAGGGGTGGCTATGGCCGAGGCTCCGCTTGCCGGCATGCCGCCCGTAATAAATCCCAACGATATTTACGCTGCAGATCGTCCCAATGCACTTAGCCCAGTGGTTAAAGCCTTCCCGGAACGCGTTTATGTGCCGAACCACACGAGCAATTCTGTGACAGAAATTGATCCAAAAACTTTTAAAATTATTCGCACTTTTAAAGTCCCAAGAGGACCACAACATGTTGTTCCCTCTTGGGATTTAAAAACACTTTGGGTAAATGACGATGAAGGCAATCATCTCACGCCGATTGATCCATTAACGGGACTTCCTGGCAAATCAATCTATGTTCACGATCCATACAATCTCTACTTCACCCCAAACGGAAAGTATGCGATTGTCATGGCTGAAGCTGACAAAGAAATCGTTTTTCGTGATCCGCACACAATGGCGATTAAGAAAATAGTCAAAGTCGCTTGCGATGGATTAAACCATGCTGACTTCACAGCGGATGGAAATTTCTTTGTGGCTTCGTGCGAATTTTCGGGAAAGTTAATTTTGGTGAACACTGCCAAAATGAGTGTTATTAAATACTTTACTTTGCCGTCCAAATATCTCAATGGCAAGTTCCTGCCAACATACCAACATATGAACGCCGCTGATGCACCAACTCCGCAAGATGTAAAGATTTCACCTGACGGAAAGACTTTTTATATTGCCGATATGATGGAAAATGGTCTTTGGGTTATGCCTGCAAATCAATTTGGCAAAGTTTCATTTATTCATACCGGTACCGAAGCGCATGGACTGTATGTAACGCGAGATTCAAAATATCTTCTCATCACAAATCGCGGGGAAGGAAGCGTCTCAGTACTTCGCTTTGCCGATAATAAATTAGTTGCCAAGTGGAAGATTCCCGGGGGCGGTTCGCCCGATATGGGCGGAATTTCTGCGGATGGAACTCAGTTTTGGGTCTCGGGACGCTATGACAATGTCGTATATGTCTTCGACATTCCTCATGGGGTGATCCATGGAAAGTTCCTGCGAAGCGTTAAAGTAGGCAAAGAACCACACGGTCTGGCGATATATCCTCAGCCTGGTCGCTATTCACTTGGACATACGGGAGTATTTAGGTAATGAAATCTCAGCGTTGGGTTCCAGTACTGATTGGTCGGGCAACCTTTCTAGTTGGACTCTTCGATATTTTGGGAAATATATTTCGAAGATTTAGATCTCCCGTTCACAAACTCAATCACCTTTTACCGATCTTCCTTAATGGATCAGCCCTGGCGACAGCAATTTTTACCGGTTTGGTGCTGATGATTCTCGCGAGGGGGCTCTCTCGTCGAAAGCGTCGAGCTTGGGTAATGGCTCTCATTATTCTCATAATAAATCTGGCAACTGAGCTTTTTAGAGCAATTCACCATCCGCTCCAAATTGCGCTATCACTGATATTGATCGCGGTACTCGCAATATTTAATAAATCTTTCTACGCAAAATCAGATCCGAGCACGCGTACTCGACCTTTTATCGGATTTGGTTTGGCTGTTGTCGTATTTTTTATATCGAGTTTGTTCTTAGTAAAATTTCGGCAACAAGACGAGATCATTGGCGTACCATCAATAAAAAATATCTTCCTTTTCATTGTCGAAGGTTTCGTCGGTGTTTCGGGACCCGTCAAATTTACATCAGAACGAACCACCGACTTAATCGGATTCACTCTAGGTACGTTTGGCGTATTCACTCTTATTGTTCCGCTCTGGTTATATTTCCGTCGCGTTAAACCACTTCCAAAGATGTCCAGTGATGAAATAGATCAAGTACGCAGATTGATTAAACATGATCTTGAGCAAGATTCACTAGGTTACTTTGCTACTAGACGAGATAAGAGCGTAATTTGGGCACCAAACCGTAAAGCCGGTATTGCTTACAGAGTTCAGGGTGGCGTGATGCTGGCAAGTGGCGATCCATTTGGGGAATACAGTCTGTGGCCAGAAACCATCGCAGCATTTATTAAAGAAGCAGATGAACATGCGTGGACTCCTGCGGTCATGGGATGCAGTGATCATGGTGGCGAAGCCTGGATCCAGCATGCCGGAATGATTGCGATCGACATCGGAGATGAGGCAATTATTTCAGTTAAAGACTTCACCCTTGAAGGCCGACCAATGGCAAATGTTCGTCAAATGGTGAACCGCATTAAACGTAAAGGATACTCATGCACCACTCATAAGTGGTCTGAGGTTGATGAGCCTACGCGCCTTGAACTACGCAAACTTGCCCACGAATGGCGTTATGGCGTAGCCGAACGCGGCTTCTCAATGTCAATGGATCGATTTGGCGAAAACCGAGATCCCGATACATTTATAACTATCGCAAGACTTGAAGGACAAATTAAGGGACTTCAGTACTACGTCCCTTGGACTACAAATGGCTTGTCGCTAGATCGGATGCAACGCGAACGAGGAACTGATCCGGGTGTGAATGAACTAATGATTGTGGATACCGTTGAATATGCCCGAACAAACAACTTGACTCACATATCACTTAACTTTGCAGCATTTCGTTCGCTCTTTGAGCGGGCCGATAAAATCAGCGCGGGACCGATCACTCGAGGAATGCGCAATTTAATTCGATTCTCTTCGAACTTCTTTCAAGTTGAATCGCTCTATCGTTTCAATGCAAAGTTTCAACCCGATTGGGAAACTCGATATGTCTTATACCCTCGAGCCGCAGACCTTCCAAAGGTGGGTTGGGCGGCCTTACGTGCCGAGAAGTTTATTTCTGGCTTCCGTTCGCACTAGGTGTAGGCGCCGACGCGGATGAAAGTAGTTCATTTGCGCCACTGATCCATAAGAATCCGGTAGCAACAAATGGTTTCCATACACCAATGTTGTGACCCCCAATTGGAATCGGTACATATTTAATTGGGATCAAGAGATTGGCATTCTTCATAAACACTTGAGCTGCGCTATTAGTGAAGCGATCTTTTATGGAAGATATAACCATGATTTTGGTATTGCGGGGACCTTGTCGCAAATGACCCACTAAGTCATATCGACTCGAGAGATAATTTTTCTCGCGCTTTGAAAGCCCCGCAGGAAGCATTGGATAAAAGTAACCGGCCAGTGATACCCCTTGTGAATACTGATCCTGGTGCAAAATCGCAACCTCGGCGGCGCACCAACCACCGGTTGAATATCCAAATGATGACCAGGGTCTATTATCAATTCCCATAAATTTCTGCATAAAGGTCTTCATGTCACTGGTGATCCAAGTTTCAACTTGGGCTCCGCCGACAAAATTCATACACTCGGTATCTAGACCGGGCTGAACATTAATCGCAGGAATGACTGCAAGGGTCGGCGGAATCTTTCCAGCAATTTCCAAATTCTCCATTGTTGTGATGCCATCGAGTGTTCCGATCCAAGTTTGTGGAACACCTGGAGAGCCAGGAAATAATTCAACGACTTGGTAAGTGCTACCAATTGAATGCGACGGTCCGTCAAGCTCGCGCGCCAGAGTTGGTGAGGCAACAACATAAACCACATTTGCGATACCCGAGTGCGCACCTCTAATAACCTCGCGAAAAATCAAACTGCCACCATGTGTTCGCGTAGCTGATGCTAAATCTTTGCCGCTGATAACAGATAAGGTAGAAGGGTTAAGAGCGATCTTTTGATATTGCCTTTGTGCTCCAAATAAATCAGACCAAGAGTTATAAAATTCACCCGAACGGTTTATGGTGATTCCCATTGATGCCAGCGCAAAACATTGAATTGTAATAATTAATGAAAATCGCGCGACGATATTTTGCCATTTATGGATCGAAAATTTGTGCCAAAAAGCCACTGTAATAACGACGATTAGAAGCGTTACGATCCAGAAGAAGACCTCTGTAGAGAGGGAGAGTAGGGGCAACATGAGGATTCAATTCTACTTATAGCCCAGCTACTTGACCGCGCGGGGCGGGTCGTCTGAGTCATCATATGGCTCTTGCGGTTGAGAGAGTTTCCAGTACATGTAATAGATGAAAATGCCAAAAAATGGCCACTCAACTACATATACCCAACTCAGGTGATTGCCGCTTAAAGCACGATCGAATTCCCAAAGGCCCATAAATACGCATAGCGGTAGTCCCCAGAGAACCCACTTGCGCTTCGGATCTTGATCAGGCGTAGGTTGCGGATTCATCTTCTTCTTCAGCAAGTCTTTGTTCATCGGTAAACCAATCTTTTGTTGCTATCACCACCCAGACACTGTCGATCAACATGCCCATCGCCCACATAATTGATCCACCTTGATGTTGATCTGCAAGTCCAGCAACTTTCGAGATTGTTTTCGGTAACGAATGCATCATGGTGTTACCGGAATACAAAAAGAACCCGACCATAGTTTCTGGGACCATCATTGCAAAAAGAGAAATAACTCTCACTTGGTGTGAAACTGGCCAGGGTTGTGGGTTTCCATCCATAACTGAGTAGTAATAAATAAATCCACCCAGCAGAAATAATACAATTTCGAAGGAATGAACATTTGAATTCAACATCCCAGCATCGGCTAAAGGCGAGAAGTGTGTTCCGATTAAAACTACCAGAAATATGGCAAAGCCAACAGGTGCCTTAAGTAAAAAACGAGTCACTGGATTCTTAAGGAAAGTTTCAGAAGTTCGTCGTACCCGAAGATATTTTGAATTGACTGCCACGGTAACAGGTTCACCTAATACCAGCATTGGAGCAATGAGCATCATGAGGCTAATGTGTTGGATCATGTGCATCCAAAAATACTTAAGTGCCAATCTAGGTAAAGGTCCAACCGAAAGAATCAAGATTAAACAGAGTGCAGCATAAAAGAGACTTTGGCGCAGATACGAAATATTGGATCTGGCTTCTTTCTCAAGGAGGTACCAGGAACCAATGCCTACAAAAAAGACGGTAAAACCTAGATCCCAGAAAACGTTCAGTTTCAAGAAATCCACCCAACTTCCTACAAGTTTCGCTAAGTATGCTGGATTTTGACTCATAAAAACTCTTAAATAGTTAATTAAATGGCTATCTCTCGCAGCAATTCTTAAGGTAACGTGTGACCCAGTTCATAACGATTGGGGTGGCATGGAAACCAATGTGCAGTCGAAGGGGCAATCGATTGTTGCAGGTCTGGCAACGATCGCTCTAGGGATTCTTGCCGTCACTGGGGTGGGAGCAGTTCTGCACCACTCATCATTAGACCCTCAACCAAAAGAGTACGCAACAATTAAAGGCACGATCGTTGGACCTGATGGGAAAACTTACCCGCACGCCTTTCTTACAGATGGCGTATACCCCGATCCAATTAGTTCTAAGGCGCATGGAACGTGCGCAACTTGTGATGGTGGACATCCCTCGTGGCCTTCATATGGTCCTTATACACATTTTGTATTACCAGCCCACTCATACGTAACCATTGATTTAACCGTTTACGATAGTGGCGGCACATTAAATGCCCCTTACTTTGGAAATGTCGTTGGCACAGTCGGTGGCACGGCCACTTTCGATGGGGTGGTCAAATCTAATTTAGATCCGACCGCGATCGAGCATACGTGGACGCTCCACGGAGTTCCTAGCAGTACGCAGGATCCACTTTTTGTAAACGTACCACTTCCTTCAAATACTGACAGTGAAATGAAGGAATACAACGCGGACCCAACAAAGCTTCCCGTAGGCCATCACGTGATGTTCTCCTTTATTACAGGGGGTAAAGGTGAATATGCCTGGAATTGTGAATATCCGTGCGGAGACGCAACCTATCAAAATTTCGGAGCTGTAATGGGGAGCGCTACTGGGTATATGAGCGGAAAGGTGTCGGTAATTTAATATGGCTTTCGATAACTCGGAGGATTTAGAACCTACGCCCGGCCAAAGATTGCGTAACTTTGTTCAACGCAAGGATGTCACGCAGACGATCATTCTTGGAGTTGTAATAACGGCGCTTTTTACCATATTTGGCCTCTATGCATACCCAAACTGGATGCCGGCAGTGCATAGCAAAGAAATGCACTCTGCACGGCTCATAATGACAATTTTTACCGTTCTTTCTGCCCCAATCGGCGGTTTTGTTTTAGCAATTACAGTCCGAGCATTTTTGAATATGCATCGTGGAGATACCCCGCCCCCAGATCAAGAGGTCTCTGAAAAATCAAATACACCCGCAATTTTAGTTTGGTGCTTTACCACTGGAGCTTTCGTAGTTGCCGCGATCGTGATCGGTCTCTTGGTTTATAACTCAGATACGAATTCTGCGGTTGCCGACGCTCCTGATGCGATAACCGTTGAAGTAACTGGCGCGCAATGGGTGTGGTCCTTTTATTATCCAGCACAGAACATCCACACTCACACCTTAGAGTTACCAACGGGCCAACCGGTCGACTTTAAAGTGACATCGGTGGACGTTAACCATTCCTTCTGGCCGGTCCAACTTGGAATAAAAGTGGATGCCAATCGATTGGTCACAACGACTGCGGAGGCACGGCCTACGATATTAGGGCATATCGATATTCGATGTGCTGAACTGTGTGGCCTCAATCATGCTTTCATGGAAACTGGTGGTGCGGTAGTTACTGCGAGCGACTTCGATACTTGGGTTAAATCAATTAAAGCAACGGGGGGAATTGAGCAATGACCACACTGGCCCACCAGTCAGAAGTAAGCAGTCCAGCGCCATTGCCGACTCGCAGTCTTATTACGAAACTCAACATCGTCACCGGATTAATTGTTGGTGCGATATTTTGTTGGGGAACTTACTACGCCATGCGCGCAGGACGCGATATGACCAATGAACACAATATCAATAAAGTTTTGATTCTCAGTATGTTCATGTGGAGTTTAGGATTTATGATCGGGATTGGCGCATTGATCGGTCCTTTCCGTTGGCTGATTGGTAAAGACCTCACACCAGAAGAAGAACTTTACATGTCTGGCCAAGGCCAAGGAATGAAACGCTACTTCAAGTACTGCACTGATCATAAAGTGGTTGGCATTCAATATTTAGTCGCCGTAATGGTACTACTTGGCTCTGGTGGAACCATGGCGATGATGATCCGTACAAATCTTGCAACGCCTGGGTCCCACCTGGTTTTACCAAAAATCTATAATTCCCTTGTCGGTCTTCACGGAATAACGATGATCATTGCAATGATCATCGTGCTTACCGGTCCCCTCGGAAATTTCATATTGCCAATGATGATCGGTGCTCGGGGCGAGGCCTTCCCTCGACTAAATGCAACTAGTTTCTGGTTGCTCTTCACTGCAATTCCAGTTCTATGTAGCGCCTGGTTTTTAGGCGGAATTCCAACTGGTTGGAGCGCTTATGCACCACTAAGCACTCAAGCGGGACCGGGCATGAATTCATTCTTAGTCACCATCATTATTTTCGCAATTTCAACAGCGATAGCTGGAACGAACATCACCACTACAGTGATAACAATGCGGGCAAAGGGAATGCACTTTAATCGTGTACCAATTTTCGTAATCGGTTGCACAATTTCAGTTGCCTTAGCTGTTCCAGCTTTCCCAACTTTCATGGCCGCGATGGTCCAAACTGGGATGGATCGCACTATTAGTACTGGTTTCTATGATGCGAATGTTGGGGGCAGTGGTTGGCTCTATGCAAACTTGTTCTGGATAATGGGTCACCCTGAGGTATATGTAATTCTGTTGCCCGGTGTTGCGGCATTACTAGAAATGGTTCCAGTATTTACACGTAAGCCACTATTTTCCTTCCCTATGGCGGTGGCAGGAATGGCTGGAATTGCCGGAATGTCAGCGTTGGTCTGGGCGCACCATATGTATATGTCGGGTTGGATGCCAGCACTTAACGGACCATTTATGGTCACAACAGAATTTATTTCTTTCCCAACTGGACTTCTATTTTTAGTCTTCGTTGGGACTCTGTGGCGCAGTCGGCCGTGGCTAAAATTCCCAATGCTCTGTGTTTATGCAATGCTCTGGAATCTACTCGTCGGCGGAATCACTGGCGTTTATGTCTCAGATGTCCCGCTCGATGGAACCTTGCACGGTTCGATGTACGTGACTGCTCACTTCCATTACACGATCATGGGCGCGGCCCTGAGCGGAGCCGTTGGCGCTATTGCCTACTGGTTCCCGAAGCTTTCTGGCCGCATGTTAAATGAGCGAGCTTCGTATATTTCATTCTGGCTTGTGCAAATCGGTTTAAATGTACTCTTCATGGGCATGTTCTTAGTCGGAGCAGAAGGACAACCTAGGCGGGTAGCAAGTTACGCCGAACAGTTCGCTGGTGGAAATTTCATCAGCACCCTAGGTGCGTATACGGTTGGAATCGGAATGCTTGTTTTCCTTTGGGCAATCATTCACTCGGCTCGAAAGGGTGATATTGCTCCAGCAAATCCTTGGGGCGCCAAAACACTCGAATGGACCGTTCCTTATCCAGCACCGATAGAAAACTTTAGCGAGGACCCAATAGTAACTAGTGATCCATATGGATTTGGGAAGCGGGTTTCGAAATGACTATCAACTCGACTAGGGCTCCGCATATCTACGCTCCTGAAGTTCAAGGAAGACGTGAAAGGTTAGGAGTTCGCATCATAATTATTGCCAATGGTTCTTTTCTAGCGGCGATGATGTTCACCTGGTTTTACCTCAGAAACCTAAATACTAATAACGCTTGGTGGCCAAAAGGGGTTCACACTTTTTCAGTAGCTTCGGGGTGGAGCGCAGGAGCCGGTCTAATTTTGGCTGGGGTATTGCATGCAATTGGTGTCCAGAATAAATCTATGCGTCAAGTCACCTCAGTCCTGGTATTAGTGGCGTTAGTAGTTGGCGCTTATTTAGAATGGCACCAAATGGCCCACATGCCTTTTATTGCGCAAGATGCAGAGAGTCGGCCATTTTATAATGGCGCTTATGCATCAACTTGGGTGATCATCGCCGGTACTCGAATGTTTGAATACCTAATTTCAATCTTTATTGCCTTAGGTCTGGTTATTCGGAGATACCGAGCAACTGTGAATCCAATTCTCGAGGAGTGGCGTCAGCGAACTGCCGGCTCTTGGTTTACCTGGGTAGCGATCGCTGGATTTTTAACTGCAATCACTATTTCCTTTAAGTAATTTTTCCTCTTTTTTCGGGTAATCTAGAGTCAGGCTTACTAAGGAGTGCGAAAATGGCAAATAAGGAACAGAAGAGCAGCTCAAACACTAAAAAAGAACCGAAACTCAACCTAAAAGAGAAGCGTTTAGCAAAGCAAGAAAAGAAGTCAAAGAAAGACTAGTTCTCTAGTTAGTCTCTGTCGTGGCAGTTACTACAGGATAAGAAGATCAAAGCAGGTCGGGATCAATCCTTGCCTGCTCTTTGATCTTCGCAATATCTGCCGCGCTACCCTCCGCAAGGCTCTTCATATCTTTGGCCTCTTTGACGATGTCGTCCAAATGGTTTGCGATAAATTTCTTTGGATGAAGATCTTGAATATCGAGGTTTGCGAACTCAGGGCCGAGCTCGCTTTTTAATTCTGTTAAGGCTTCACGGCTCATACCCCGAATCTTCTGGATAAATCGCGCTGCATCAACCGCGAATTGCGGTAATTTGTCGGGTCCAATAAGTACTGCCGCAAGAATCGCGAGCGTGAGGAGTTTCTCGAACCCAATCCCAAACATCCTTTAACGATACCTCGCAGGTGTATAGTTAGGCAACGTGCATTTCTTAAGCAATCCCGTTACTGGTCAAACACATGACCTTACTTATGATGATGTGTTTATGGTTCCCAATTACACCCAGATAGCAAGCCGGATGGATGTTGATCTCGCTACTGATGATGGTAGCGGCACCACAATTCCAATCGTGGTTGCAAATATGACTGCGATCGCAGGACGCCGAATGGCAGAAACCGTTGCTCGTCGTGGCGGCCTAGTAGTTATTCCGCAAGATATTCCGCTTGAAATTGTGGCCGATGTTATCGCCTGGGTAAAGACTCGTCATATTGTCTTTGAAACACCCGCAACTCTTGAAGGTACAGAAACAGCAGCTAGTGCTCTTGACCTGATTACTAAGCGAGCCCACGGAGTACTTGTAATTGTTGATAGTACTAAACCAGTCGGCGTTATCACTCAAGGTGATTTGGAAAAGGTTGACCGCTTCACGCAACTTCGTCAGATTATGCATACCGATTTCACAACGCTTCCAGAAACAATCGAACCACGCGAAGCCTTTCAAATTCTAGAATCGAACAGGCGCGAATTTGCCGCAATTATTAATTCAGCTGGTGACCTCATTGGTATCTTGACAAAATCGGGTGCACTTCGAGCAACTCTTTATCGTCCAGCAGTCGATTCCAAGAACCACTTGCGCATTGCAACTGCGATTGGAATTAACGGTGATGTCACCGCTAAAGCAAAGGCCTTACTAGCCGCTGGGTCAGATTGCCTGGTTATTGATACCGCACACGGTCACCAAGCCAAGATGATTGAGGCGATCAAAGCCGTCAAGGCTTTAAATCCCAAAGTCCCAATCGTTGCTGGAAATGTTGTCACAGCCCAAGGCACCAAAGATCTTATCGAGGCAGGCGCTGACATCATCAAGGTTGGAGTTGGGCCAGGAGCTATGTGCACGACTCGGATGCAAACCGGCGTGGGCAGGCCGCAGTTCTCAGCAGTTCTTGAGTGCGCTATACAGGCTCGCCAGATGGGTAAGCACGTCTGGGCTGACGGAGGCGTTCGTCATCCTCGAGATGTGGCATTGGCGCTTGCTGCGGGCGCATCACAAGTAATGATCGGTTCTTGGTTTGCAGGAACTCTTGAAAGCCCTGGTGATTTGATCCGCGACATCAACGGCAAGCTTTATAAAGAATCTTTTGGAATGGCTTCTGCACGCGCTGTCAGCGCGCGGACAACAACTGAAAGTGCCTTTGATCGGGCCCGTAAAGGTATTTTTGAAGAGGGTATTTCATCGAGTCGGATGTATATCGATCCTGCCCGCCCTGGCGTCGAAGACTTACTTGATCAAATTATTGCCGGCGTTCGCTCTTCATTTACCTATGCGGGTGCCACAACAATCAATGAATTCCACGATAAATGTGTCGTGGGCATCCAATCTGCATCGGGTTATGCAGAGGGGCGCCCACTTCACACGTCGTGGTAACTATTTATTTACTATTTTTCAGCCTTGACTTTCTTTGCTGCCAAGAGGTAATACAGCACGAAAGCAAGTACGAAGCCAACCAGGAAGGTGATATCACCAATTCCAGCGTGCTTCTTTACAAAGTAACCATCAACGAACTTAAACGACTTTCCGTGGCCCCAAGTCTGGTTAACAAAACCCCAGATCGAGAACGCAGTTGCAACAACGAAGGCGATCGGGCCAGCAATATTTTCTCGACTGGCAAACAAAAGTCGCTCGATTGATGCACCTTTGCGAAGTAACTTATCTGCAGCAATAACTCCAAGCCAAGGACCGATCCAATAGGACATGATCAACAAGAAGTTTTCGTAGTTGTTTGCAGGATTGTTAATCGCAGCATGAGCCAGCGCAAAACCGGCTATACCAAAGATCACGGCGGTCACTCCGCGACGATAGGTGGTACCGAGTTTGAACCCAATGGCAAGGAATGAAACTGCGCCAGAGTAAATATTGAGAACGTTTGCGCAAATTGAACCAAGGACGATTCCGATCAAGATCAACTTACCAAGGAAGCTTGGTAGCAACCCTGTGAAATCGCCAGTTGGATTACCAGAATCAAAACTATGAAGTCCAGCAGTTCCAGCGGCAGCGCCAACGATTTCAAGTACACCAGCGGAAATAAAAATACCAAGACCAGCTGCGGTTCCAGCTTTCTTTGCACTCTCAGAGGTAGGCAAGTAGCGTGAATAGTCAGATGAGAATGGATTCCAACCTGCGGCATAACCATAAGCAGCGGCGGTCAAAATTAAGAAACCACCAGGAGTTCCACCTGCTCCAGCATGACCAAGGTGAGTCTTGGAACTAGTAAGCACATAAATACCAGCTATTACAAAGACGACTACTAAATAAGGGAAGAGATACTTCTCAATGCTTTGAACCAAGTTATGTCCGATGAAAGCAACAGCGACTTGAATCAACACGATAATCACGAGTGAAGTAACAACACTAAGTTTTGTAATGAGCGTCGTTAAGGCAAATGCTCCGGAAATGCTGTTTACCGCGAACCAACCAACACCAGCAGCGCCGGCGTTGAGAACTGACGGAATGATATTTCCGAGTTTTCCAAATGCTGCTCGTCCGATAACCATTTGTGGCACGCCATACTTTGGGCCGTCTTGGGTCAAGAAATATTGCCCAAGTGCGCCGAGGAAATTTCCAAGCAAGATGCCAGCCACTGCCTGCTTAAAACTAAGACCAAATGCGATTACTGCTAGTGCACCAACGTAAATAGTTGCGAACTCCATATTTGGACTGACCCAGGTCGCAAAAAGGTTCCGCGCCTTGCCATGTCGATCTTTTGCTGGAATGGACTCGATTCCGCCTGGTTCTAGCGCGAGGACTTTGTCCCCATATTCGCCTTCTCTGATTTCTAGATTACTCATAGGACGAGGGATTCCCTTCGGTAGGTTTTTCTTGAGACCTTGGGGGAAGCATTCCCAAATTTCTCTCAGAATGGAATAGAAACACGCATAGATTAGGCTCCTAAAGACAGGTTAGATTAGAGGTTCTGGAAACTACGGGCTTCTAGATACTACGGGCTTCTGGATACTACGGGCTTCTAGATACTACGGGCTTCTAGATACTACGGGCTTCTAGATACATTGAGAAAGAGGGAGAGAAGATGGATGATCACAAGTTCCTTGAATTCGCTATAGCCGCGGCCCGGCAAGGAGCTGCCGAGGGTGGTGTCCCAATCGGCGGAGCGCTGGTTGTAAATGGTGAACTTCTAGGTGTGGGCTATAACAAGCGGGTCCAGCTCGGAAGCGCGATTCGCCACGGAGAGACAGATTGCCTTGAAAATATCGGCAGACTTCCCGCAAGTATTTATGGGATGGCAACCATGTATACGACGCTTTCACCATGCCATATGTGTTCTGGTGCGATTTTGCTTTATGGGATCCCCAGAGTTGTTATTGGTGAAAACCAGACATTTATGGGCGCTGAGGATCTACTTCGATCACATGGAGTGGAAGTTATTAATCTTGACTCTCAGGAGTGCAAGGATTTAATGGCTAAATTCATTGCTGAAAAACCAGATATTTGGAATGAAGATATTGGCGAAGAATGACTCCCGAAATTTCACACACTGTTTGGAGTCAGTGGCCAGATCTAATTGTCCCAAGTGGCTTTCAAAGACTATCGATCGCAGACTATCCCCTCGATAACTCTGATTTGTCGGCGATAACAATCTATATTCCGCCGTACATGACGGGAGTGGAATACCTAGAACCAATCAAACAAATGAGTAACCTGAAAATTGTTCAAGTTCCAAACGCTGGCTACGAAGATGCGCTTCCTTATATTCGTAGCGACATCACGCTTTGTAATGCCCGTGGCGTACACAATGCATCCACCGCGGAACTTGCAGTCGGTCTGGCAATTGCCATCAAGCGGGGCTTTCCAGAATTCATTCGAGCACAAGACTTGGGCCATTGGGGCCACAAAAGAATGGGATCTCTAAACGACAGCAAAATTGGCATTGTAGGCGCTGGTTCAATTGGTCAAACTTTAGTTTCGTACCTAAAGCCGTACGATGTCGAAATTACTACCTTTTCTAGATCAGGCTCAAACGGTTCCCTGACAATCGACAAACTTGATGGACAACTTCCCGAATTTGATGTCCTCTTCTTAATCCTCCCCCTTAATGCACAGAGCAAGCATTTAATGAATGCACGCCGATTGGCACTTATGAAGAATGGATCAACACTCGTAAATGTTGCCCGAGGTGGAGTTGTTGATACGGATGCACTAGTGGTGGAACTAAATAGTGGTCGAATTTACGCTGCTCTTGATGTAACTGACCCAGAACCGCTTCCGCCCAACCATCCACTCTGGAGGGCAAAGAACACTTTGATTACACCGCACGTAGGTGGAGATTCACAGGCCTTTGAAAAGCGTGGAAAGCGATTTGTCGAAGAGCAATTGCAGCGAATTGCTTTAGGCGAAGCTCCAATCAATGTCATTGACATTACAAAATTACGATAACCGCTTCATCTCGGCGGCGATGATCTCTTCGCCAGCAATACCTGATTGCAATAAATCCGCTATCACTCGTTCGCGATCTTCCTGCGATTTATTCTGACTCAATTTCGATTTGGCTTCAACTTTAGTTATATGAAGAATTACCGAAATAATACCCTTTAATTGCACGTCAATATAATGAGGATCAGAATCCTCAACTTTCCATGGCGCTTCACGATTCTTTTCATGTATATGCGTTAGGTTCGTGACGATCTGACGAAGCAATTCGATATCTTCGCTAACTTCAACAATGCCACTTAAATGCACAGATTGATAATTCCAGGTTGGCACAACTTTATGATCTGTCTGCTTGTTGCTGTAATTTGTTGGCGAAATGTACGCTTGAGCGCCATGCACGATCGCAAGACCCTGAGTTCCTGGAGTGATGTGTTTCCATTGTTCGTTAGCGCGGGCCATATGCATAATGAGTTTTCCGTAATTGCCTTCAGATGACTCAGGGGGCTCACTTACATCCCAAAAAATCGGCATCAAAGTCGCTATCGGCATACCTTCGGAGTTGACTGTGACAAGATCTGCTGCCCTGCCAGACGCAACGAAGCGTAGAATTTCATCCCAATCTTCAATCTTGTTCTGACGTGGGATGTACATAAAAGAAGTCTAAATCAATCGGTCTCCTGTACAAACTGCCAATCAACAACGTAATGGTTGAGTGGTGCCCAGCGAAGTGTCCCTGTGCCGCTGGCCATAAAGGTTGTTATCTTGACGGTTCGCCGTTGACCAGCCTTCAATATGAACGAGGTCGTACCATCGTCAAATTTAACAGGGCGAATCAGGGAATCATTGCCATCTAAAATTCCAATATCCCGCACATTGATCGCTGTAGTGCCACTCTTCTGAGCAAAACTGAAGGTGAAAGTCCCTGGAACCGCGTTTGCAATAACTGGTGGAGTAGCAGGTCCAACTAAAACAACTCGAGTTTGTCCAGTGCGAAGAGTGACATCAATGACATCTCCGGGAATCGCGAGCTGAGGATGGAGTTGCGAAGCTTGTAATACTTGCGGCGCTGCGCGAGGAGCAGATGAAACGGCAACTGCGCTGGCTGGGGTTGCTACCCCAGCCAGCGCCATCACAACACAAACCAGAAGACGGTTTCTGGTGCTACTTACTGTTGAAGACATCAGTTCCAAATGGTTTCAGACCAGGTTGTGCTGCGAAACCAAGATGGCCCTTGCCATCAAGTCCCGGAGAAGCTTTTGCTACCGCGAAGAGATCTTCGAGGGAGCGAAGGAAGCTGTAGTGGTTGTAGAAAGTCGTATCGATACTGCCTGGCTTATTGAACTTAGAGATTAAGACCATTCCCACATCTCCCCCACCGAGAGTTGCATGAGTTGCATCGAACATTGGATCGGTCGCAGCGGTGCGCGCGCTCAGCGCAATTCCGCTGACTGCTCCGGTTGGAACAGTTGGAACTCCATTGACGAGCAACTGGAATGAACCAGAAACCACACACGAGTTAGGACATGTTGATGTTCCGGACTTAGGCAACGATGCCCAACTTGGAAGATCATAAACAGTTCCCACGGTTGCGCCATCAGGAATATTGGTACCAGTAACGGTACGACCAGTGTCATAAGCCACGATTGAATTATCCGTAATGTATGAAGAACTTCCATCGGCGGTTGCGCCAGCATCCGTCCGAGCACCTGGAATTGCTGAACCGCCGCCTAAGATCAGCCCAGGAATTGTTGAGTCACGATCAACATAGGCATTATTTCCAGGGCCTGGATACAACTGGTTACCCGCAGCATCCGTCTTTAAGATTGCATTTGGGCCAGTTGGTTCGGTATTGACATTTACTCCATTGATATTTTCACCAGCAGAGTCAGCGGCAAGAGATACTGCAACGGTTGCAGGAGCATCGGCGTTGCGAAAACTATTTCCGGAAAATGTGTAGGCCGGGAATCCTTCATCAAAGGAAACAATGATCAAACCGTTGTCTTTGTATGCGGCAGATGCTTGAATCTCAGGAACAACATGTTCCAAAAAGAGATCGCCAGCATAGAGGCCGCCTGTGTAATTGAGTGCTGGAGCTGGAGTATTTGCATCGATCCATCCACCAGAGAGATTATTTCCATAGCAGACTGCATCGTGAGCATCTGAGCAGTTATTTGGAGTAATCCAAGAGAATACTGGGGTTGTGCTCTCACTCTTCAAATCTTGAACGAGGCCGATTTGAGGATCGAACAAATTTGCAGCGTGAGTTGAATCGCACATGGTCGAAGCGTTATCAATAATCGAGTGGAACCACGGCAACGGGAAGTGCTTGCCAACATACTGATCTGTTGCATTTGCGCCACCTGGATTAGCAACTGGAGTATTCGTTGGATCTGTTCCTGGTGCGCCACAAGCAGTTACTGAGTGGGTTGCGCCTGTCGCGTCGGGATTACCCAAATCCTGGGCATAAGCCTTCCAACTAACTTTTGCTGCTGAGAGTTGATTAAAAATCGTTTGAACCGATGATGGATAGACAGAACCCTGAAGTGTGTACGGATCTCCTGCTGCCTTGAATTGGCCATAGTTCGGATCTGATTTGTCCGTGATAACCGAACCTGGAACATCTTTATAAGTTGGACTATCAAGTTGTTGGTCATATAGCGGAGCTTGTCCTGAAACCAAGGCACTGTAATTGTCTTGGCTGAAGTGACCGGTACCGTAATAATTTGTTAAAAGAGTGCCTTCCGAAGGCAGTGTCTTCCAAAGATACGTGTTGTCATTTAAGCCAGTAAAAGTTGCGTCATAGGACTTGTTCTCCATAATGATGTACCAAATATGTTTGACCTTTGGGAGCGTAGCCGGAGCGGCCTTCGCTGGCTTGATAGAGGCAGAGGCAAGGGCAGCAGAAGTAAGAGAGGTGGTACCAAAGAGAAGAGCTGCGGCGACCACGATCGAAATAGCGACGCGCGAACTCTTGCTCGGCGCGTGTGTAATAGAGCGAATAGAAGTTTTCAGGGATGTCATGGTTGAACCCAACTCATGAAAGGTGTAGCCAGGACAAAGTGAAGGTGAACTGCGCTCAAACCTTGGCTGAATGCTGAGAGCTCACCAAGAAGCAGTACGATCTTTCGGTGAGCAGTCAATTGCCAGGCGCCCTTACTCTGGCGCCACGCATTGTTAAGTTAACAACGCGTACCGGAATCGATATACGCAGAACTCTGCCGCACCGCTACCTTCGAACAATTGGCGCTTGGTGTTTTGTTGATCATTACGGACCCACATCGCAAGAAGATGCAATGAGTGTCGCCGCGCATCCACATGTGGGACTTCAAACAGTAAGTTGGCTATTTAATGGCGCAGTCGAACATCGGGACTCGTTAGGGATAATTCAGGTTATCCATCCCGGTGAACTTAATCTGATGACTGCAGGATTTGGAATCGCTCATTCTGAGTTATCGCTTGATTCGGTAAATGAAATGCATGGCGTGCAACTCTGGATCGTTCTTCCAGAAAGCGAGCGGAATGGAATTCCATCCTTTGATCACCATCAAGATCTTCCAATTTTAAATGTTGGCGGTCTTACGGCCAAGTTATTTATTGGAGATTTTATGCGACACCATTCCCCCGCTAAAGTCTTTACCGAACTTGTCGGAGCCGAAATTGATGTTGTTGCTGGGTCCGAGGTATCAATTCCACTTAATGCTGAGTTTGAATATGGAGTTTTGCTTGTTCTTGGAGATTTGAGCGTCAATGTAACAGAGATCCCACTTACCAACCTTTACTACATGCCGGCTGGACAGGACTCGCTCGAGGTAACTTCATTGAATGGAGCCAAATTCATCTTGTTAGGCGGGGAGCCGTTTCCAGAAGATATCGTGATGTGGTGGAATTTTATTGGTCGTAGCAACGAAGAGATCGTGCAGATGCGTACTGACTGGAATAACAAAACGGAACGCTTTCCGGCCTTTGAAGATCGAATTCATGGTCGAATCCCCGCGCCAGAAATGCCAAATCTTCGTTTAAATCCTCGGAGAAATTTCCGCAATAATACTAATTAACTTTAAAACTAACCGAGACAGTGACTGTGACTGTTTTTTGAATCGTTGATGTGTCATACATTCCACCTGCCGATGTATCAACGGAATCCGGTGATGTCACCTGCACGGGACCACTTGAAACTGCGATGACGCTACCCAACTTTGAACCCACTGCTGCGGTCATCGAAATACCGCGAGCCTTTGCATCCACCATTGCTTTGGCAAGAAGCCCTGGGCGCAGCGTCGCAAGAGTTGAAACGTAGAACTGTGGTCCGAAGTTATTAACATTGACGCCCGTCTGGAGCAAACTGCCAATTCCATTGCTTAATGAATTTACTAAATTCACATTTATAGACCGAACAGTTACATTTTGATTCGCCTGATAAGACAGCACCCGACCCGTCAAATTTCCATTAACATATTCATCAATCGCGTTGGTATTAACTCCCCCAACTTGAATTCCTGATGCTGGAATTCCTCCGGCTGTCAGATATTTCGAAAGTGCAGCAACGCTCTTTTCAACTTTTGTGACGGCAGCAGCAACGTTCGGCGAACTCTCTTGAACGTTGAGAGTCCAAACGGCATTGTCAGCCACCGCATTTGTGCGTGATTGGCCTGTGACAGTGACCGAATTGCCGGCACGGGCTGCCAGTCCTTGACCAACCAGACTCAACCCATAACCAGTCCCAAAGGCAAGAATAATCGCAGAAATAATAAGACTATAAAACTTAGTTGAAATTTTGCGAGGTTTGGTTGTGTCATCCATACTAGAAGAATAGAGTATTACTCGCCGAAGTGATCTTCCAAAGACTAGGTGCTGCCACCCAAAGCGCAAGTTATTTCAGCGTGGTGAAGAAGAAATCAAGGGTCCGCTCCCAAGCGAGCGCCGCAGCCAGTGGCGCAAAAACCTCTGGGCGATCATCATTAAAGAAAGCATGTTTGGTTTCGGGATAATCGTAAGCGATAGCGCTGCCACCCGATTGATTGATCTTGTTGAGCGCCTCTTGAATTCCCGGCGCCTGCGATGTTCCGTCACTTTCAGAGCAATGGATTATCGCTGATTTGTCAGCGTAGCGTGCCCAAACGGGTGCATGTCGCTCCCACGAAGAACCTGGATAAAAACCAACTGTTGCCAAAATTTTTGAACTCAAAGTGCCGCTCCATATGGCCAAGCCACCGCCCATACAAAAGCCAACGACTCCGACATGCTTCGTAGAAGTTTCTGGAAGCGAGAGTAAGTAATCCGCAGCGTTCGAAATTTCTTTTCCAGCTAAATCAAATTGAAGTTCCATTACTAACTTCTTCGCAGTATCAGGCTCCGAAGCAACCTGTCCATGATAAAGATCAGGAGCAAATGCTACAAAACCTGCTGATGCAAAGCGATCAACTACATCCTTTATATGCCCGACAAGACCCCACCACTCTTGAATTACAATTACTGCAGGACCGCTCCCACTTTCTGGAAGAGCGAGATAACCCTCGCCAGTTTTACCATCAACGTTGTAAGCAACGTAAGTACCCATTTATTTACGCCTGGTCCGACGACCGACAACAAAGCCAACTCCAAATCCAATGAGTAACAGCGAAAGAACAATAACGAGCGTTACACCTGGACTGTGATCGACTCCGCCGATATCAGAAATATGAGGTCGGCCAGGACCGTTGTCGTTATCAGCCCAAGAAGGCGTACTCATTAAAAAAAGTTGGGCTGCTACAACAGCGATGAATACTCTTGTCTTCACATTGCTCTCCTCGCCGATGATGTTACTAGTTTAACTACCAACCCATTGTGTTGTGTAAGTACTGAATAATGTCTGGGGAAGTTATTGGATTTAAATCTTTAGCAGCCGCCTTGGCGGCCATAGCATGTGCGGTAACTGCCTTGAAAACTACTTCACTTACCTCCTTTAAAGTATCTGGGTTCCAACTGGCGAGCATTGATCCAATCAGCCCGGCTAAAACATCACCAGTTCCAGCTGTCGCTAATTCGGGACCAGCGATTTTGTCTACAAAGACCGTTCCATCTGGCGCAGCAATCAAAGTGTGTTTGCCTTTAAGAACCACAATGCATCCAAATGATTTTGCCATATCAAGAGCGCAATCTTGGCGTCCCGTATCGCCATCTTCAATGCTAAACCCAAGCTTTCGCGCCTCTCCCTCATGTGGAGTGATCACGACAAAATCGGCATTGATTCCCCGTGCCAGATTCATCGTCGTTGAATCCAAGACAGCAAATTTCGAATGAGGGATTTGAAAGTTTCGGGGTAATTTCGGTGAGCCAGGACCAATCACCCAGGTGCCAACTCTTAGCTCTTTTATATTCTTCTTTACTACCACATCGGGGTAGGCGCTTAAGATCAAGTTTCGTGTTAATCGATCGCGATAAATAAAATTAATATACCCCGAACCACCTAAGCGCGCTCCACCAACGCACAAGACTGCAGCTCCTGAATAATTTCTACTACCAGCCAACACGGCAACAGTTCCATGCGAGTACTTATTAGATTGCGCGGGTAATTTTTTCAGGAAACTCTTCTTCACTCTATTGATTATCCTCTTAATCAGCCTTCTTGGGGAAGCGCTTGGCTATCTTGCGCCAGATGGTTTCATATGTAAAGAAGAGGGGACTTCCCCAAAGTATCTCGTCTGCTCCAATGGTGAAGGCCTTATCGGCGCTCCCTGTAACTAGGAAGGTCACAATTTCCGCCACACCATTTCTAAATATACTCGAATACCAAAATAAATAATTTTGACCAAAATGGATGTCTTTCTCATTAAACTACAGAGGAAACTTGGAGGCGTTCTTTGGCAATCATGGAATTTAAGGGTCTCACGAAGGCCTATAAAGATGTAGTCGCGGTAAATAATCTAACCGCCGATATCGAGGCAGGAAGAATTACCGGATTTCTCGGGCCAAATGGTGCTGGCAAGAGCACAGCCCTGCGGTGTTTGCTATCACTCGCAGCGCCTACTTCAGGAAGCGCTCTTATTCGAGGTGCAAGTTATGCAGAGTTAAAAAATCCTATGAAGGAAGTTGGAGCCGTCATCGAGACTGGTGGTTTTAATCCGTCAATTTCTGGAGTAAAGAATCTTCGCATCATTGCTGCTTCTGCGGGGATTGCGGATCAACGAGCCATTGAGGTTCTCGATTTAGTGGACCTGACCGATGCCCGCAATAAGAAGGTAAAAGAATATTCACTCGGAATGAAGCAGCGGCTCTCACTTGCGAGCGCTTTACTTGGTACGCCTGAGATTTTAATCCTGGATGAACCTGCCAATGGCCTGGATCCAATCGGCATTGCTTGGCTCCGTCAATTTCTTAAGTTGTTAGCCGCCGATGGACATACGATTTTGATCTCATCCCATCAGTTGGCCGAAATGCAGAACACCGTTGATGATGTACTCATTCTTCATAAGGGCAGACTTGTCGCGAATGGCACTATTGCAGAGGTTGCCGGTAATGGTTCACTTGAAGAGGCGTTTATTCGCTTAGTTGAGAGGTCGGCATGAACCTTCTAAAATCTGAATATCGCAAACTTGTTTATACCCGGTCCTTTTATTTATACATCGCTGCAGCGATTTTCCTTTCCGTCTTATCTAGCGTAGCTTCGCCATTTTCTATTAACGCTCTCAAATCTCAATTATCTGGGGCATCGCTATTGAACTCGCAATTAGTTGACTCAATCTACAGTAAGGCAACATCTGGATACTTAATCGCCATTTTGCTTGGCATCGCTTTAATGGGAAACGAATTTCAAAACGGCCAAGCCATTTCCACATTTTTAGCAACTCCTAAAAGGATCAAAGTGCTCTACGCCAAATTAGTAATTGCTGCCGGAGCTGGAGTTTTCTTGATGCTTATCTCCACCTCATTAGGTTTTGTTGGTGCCTACCTTGGATTAAAACATTTTACCCACGCGAAACCAGACTCAAGTGTCTTCTTAAATGTAACAATTGCCGCAATTGTTTCTGGCGCGGTTCTGGCAATAATAGGCGTTGCCATTGGCGCATTAATCCGCAATGTCAGGGTTGCTTCAACGGGTTCCATTATTTGGCTCGGGGTTGTCGAAAAATTAATTGTTTTGCTCTGGGCGACCGGCGGTAAATATTTGCCGTCGGGACTTATTGTAGGAATGTTGAACGTTAATGTGACTTTGAAATCTGCTCGGAAAATACTTGATATATCAACGGCAAATTACTTCGGGCCAGGTATTTCGATAATTCTACTTCTTCTTTATGCGGCAATATTCGCCGCAGTTGGATCTTGGATTTCGCTGCGGCGAGATATTAATTGAGAATTCTATTTCTTACTTAAGTCCCGCCTTAACGAGCGCTGGAATTAGTGACATATAAAAACCCTCTGAAGTATATGAGGCGCCACCAATACCTTGAATTTTTGAAGATTGTACTTGCATTACTTCTTGCTCCAACATTGGAATCGCTTGCGTGTTAATTTGCTGATCCCTATAAGTTCCCATCGGGTAAACCGGCGAATTCACCTTTGTAATCTTTCCGTTGTTGACTGTGACAGATACCTGAACTGGCCCGAAAGGCGTCATGGTAGAGGGACCTAAGAAAGTTCCAGATTTCTTCACAGTGGCTTTGGGTGGCTTTTTCGCCGTGGCTTTGGGTGGCTTTTTCGCCGTGGCTTTGGGTGGCTTTTTCGCCGTGGTTTTGGCCGTGGCTTTGATCGTCTTTGTTGTCGTTGCATGTGCAACCGATAGCCCAACTGGAATGAATGAAACGGCAGCGCCGATTCCACACATTGCGGTGGTCTTTAAAAACCTACTGCTAGCCACTCGGATTCTCCTCTGATTTATCCTTCAATGATCGAATTAAAGGGGGTACTGCTGAGAGAAGTCTGAGATCCCCCTGTATTTACGTTTCAAATTCGGTTAATTTTGCGTCGGGAAACCCAAGTTAATCCCCCCATGGCTTGGGTCAAGCCAACGACTTGTGATCACCTTGCCTCTAGTAAAGAAGTGAATTCCCTCAGTTCCGTGGGCATGTGAATCCCCAAAGAGCGATGATTTCCAACCACCAAATGAGTAGTAAGCAACAGGAACCGGAATTGGAACATTAATGCCAATCATTCCCACTTCAATTTCATTCTGGAATCTGCGAGCAGCGCCACCATCATTTGTAAAAATTGCGGTGCCATTTCCATATTCGTGTGCATTTATGAGTGCAACACCCTCTTCATATGATTTCACGCGAACGACTGACAAGACTGGACCAAAAATTTCATCGGTGTAAATACTCATCTCTTTCTTTACATGGTCAAAGAGCGTTGGGCCAAGCCAAAATCCGCCAGAATCGCCTTCCACAATTGGATTTCTGCCATCTACAACAACGGTTGCGCCTGCACTTTCGCCAGCCTCTATATAACTCTTCACTTTATCTCGGTGAGCACCAGTTACCAGCGGTCCCATATCGCATCCCATGCGGCCATCGCCAATACGAAGCTGCGGCATCTTCATCGCGATCATCGAAACTAATTCATCACCAATCGGTTCCACCGCAAGTACGACAGATATCGCCATGCATCGTTCACCAGCAGAACCAAAGCCAGCATTAATCGCCTGATCTGCAGCAAGGTCTAAGTCGGCATCGGGCAGAACCAACATATGATTTTTTGCGCCACCGAGTGCTTGAACCCGCTTCTTATTTTTTGTACCTGTTTCATAAATATATTGTGCAACTGGAGTAGATCCCACAAAGGAGATGCTCTTTACAGTTGGATTCTCAAGAAGCGCATCAACTGCTTCTTTATCGCCATGTACAACATTAAAGACGCCATCAGGCAGACCAGCCTGGGTAAGCAACGCCGCTATGAAATTGGCAGCCGAAGGATCTTTCTCACTTGGCTTTAAAATGACGGTGTTACCAGCAGCAAGTGCAATCGGAAAGAACCACATTGGCACCATCGCGGGAAAATTAAATGGCGATATAATTCCCACTACTCCGAGTGGCTGGCGCACCGAGTGCACATCAACGCCACCGGATACCTGCTCTGAAAATCCGCCTTTAAGCAGATGACCCAACCCGCAAGCAAACTCGACTACTTCTTGTCCGCGTGTAACCTCGCCCAGCGCATCGCTCAACACTTTTCCATGCTCAGAGGTAATGATCGCAGCCAACTCCTCCTTCTTGGCATTAAGAAGTTCGCGAAAAGAGAAGAGGATCTGAGTTCGCTTAGTTAATGAAACTTCGCGCCACAACGCAAAGGCATCTGAGGCAACTTTTACCGCTTCATCAACCACAACCCGCGCGGCCAAATCGACCGACTTATTGGCAACGCCTGTCGCTGGATCATAAACCGGAGCGGTCCGTAGGGTTGATCCCGTCCAAACCTTTCCACCAATGAAGTGCGTAATCCTAGTTGTCATGCGCCAATCTTAAAGGTTCCCTCAAGAGTTAGTGGAAGCGGGAGCATGAACTATCAGGACCGGACATTTGGATTTGGCAGTGCAACTTGTTGAAACTGTGCCCAAAATCAAATCGGTGAACTTCCCGTGACCCCGCGAACCCATAACAAGGAGGTCTGCGTCTTTAGTCATCTCAACAAGAGTACGAACAACCCCTCCTTCAATGGAGGTCTTTTTCACACGATCACTACCCGTACCAAATATATCTGCAACGCTCCCTTCGAGAATTCGATCAGACCACGCCTTTGGATCACTTTCTCCTACATAGGCATCGGCTCCAAATCCCATTCCTGCGACCATAAGAGTGGAGTCAACATGTTCCCAAACATTGACAACTTCAATATTCATTTTCAACCCTGAAGCGTGTTTCGCGGCCCATTCTAAAGCTGTAATAGAAGAGGGCGATCCGTCTAACGCAACGAGCATAAGACCTTTTTCAGATTTGTCGGGTTTGCCATTTTCTGTATTCATTTTTATCACTCCAAATTGATCTTGTACTTTCTTTCAGTACTTTTAGTATCCTCTTCCTTGAGCGGTTTTGGTAGTGTCCATCTGTGCTAGAAAAGTGGACACGATTCATTCTCAAAAGGCGTGTGGCCGTTCTCATCATCTGGCTTTTGATAATGGTCATTGGATTTCTTTCTGGTTCCAAACTTAATTCACATTTAACGACATCGCTATCTGTGCCCGGTAGCGCTTCTGCGCAAGCCGACCAAATTCTGTCAAAACACTTCAACGAGAATATCGAAGGCACTTTCACCGTCTTAGATAATTTCAAGAACGGTTCCAACGCACAGATCGATGGATTAGAGAAGGAGATTGCAAAGGCATCACTTGTGATCCCAACAGCATCCGTTTCAGCGCAGAAAGCAATCGGCGGAATACTTTTTGTAAATATCCAAACCTCACTTTCACTACCAAGTGCTGCCAGATATACGACGCTTTTCCGCAAATCACTTGAGAACGCGGGATTAACGGCTGCGATGGTTACTGGACCACCAGCTATAGAGAGTGATGCCCTACCGATACTGAACTCCGATTTACATCGTGGGGAAATTATTGGGTTAGCTATCGCCTTGATATTGCTTCTATTGGCACTAGGATTAAATTGGTCTCTGCTCATTCCATTTATCGTCGCGGCAGGATCAATATCGGCGACACTTGCTTTGATATTTCTGATAGCGCAGAAATTTCTCGTAGTACTTTATATTCCAAATATTGTGGAGCTCATCGGTTTAGGTTTAGCGATCGACTACTCACTTCTAATGGTTTATCGATACCGTCAGGAGATCGCCAAATATCCGCAAGACGCAACGCAAGCTGTTGTAAGAACTGTGATGAGCGCTGGCAAGGTAGTCGCGCTGTCCGGATTTACAGTGACTTTAGCGCTAGCAACGTTGATCTTCGTTCCGATTCCCTTTGTTCGATCTCTTGGTATCGCCTCTATCTTGGTACCACTTCTTTCACTCGCTGCAGCATTTACGCTTCAGCCAGTTTTACTTTCCTACCTTGGAGCCGGTGGGAAAAGCCTCCTTCACGTGAATCATCTCTTCGCACGATTTGCACATATCATTATTCGTAGGCCCCTTGTAATTGCACTCTCATCAATTGCTGCACTCGCCTTGCTGGCAATCCCAGTCATGTCTTTACACCTAACTCCAAGTTCGCTAACTGCCATTCCCCAACAGTTAGAGTCACAAAAAGCGCTAACGTTAGTTTCCTCCCATTTAGGTACCGGAGTCATTACCCCCAACGAAATCATTATCGACCTTGGTGGCACGGGCAAAAGTTCTGATGTGAAAATAAGTCAGGATCGTTTGAATTTTTCGAAATTGCTTCTCAAGATTCCAGAAGTGTTGGCTGTTGCGATAGGTGCCAAGAGCCCATACATAGACCCAACAGGTCGATATCTGCGTATCTTTGTTATTGGTAGACACAGTTTCGGAGCAGAGCAGTCTCAAAATTTAGTTAAACAACTCCGCACCAATTACCTTGTTCACGCGGGATTCCCAACGGGCACAACGCTTTATCTGGGTGGCGCGGCAACTCAGGGCGTAGATTTATTGAATGTCTTGGTGCGAACTTTCCCATGGATCATTTTAGTGGCACTACTCCTTACCTTTCTTCTATTGCTCCGTGCCTTTAAATCTGTAGTTCTGCCACTTAAAGCACTTTTGCTAGATTTGATTTCGTTGACAGTCGCATTTGGAATAGTTGTTTTTACCTTTGATTCTCACTCGATCGGGAACGCCCTTGGGATCTACCATCTCAATCAGATTGAGGCGTGGGCGATGCTCTTTCTCTTTGTACTTCTTTTTGGAGTATCGATGGATTACGAAATCTTTATAATTTCACGAATTAAGGAGGCAAGAGATCGGGGTTCTACCAATTCAGAGGCAATTCTCGAGGGTATAACGGAGTCTGGCATTGTTGTCACAACAGCTGCGCTGATTTTTATTGGGGCAGTTTCGGGATTAGTTCTAGGACATTTTGCCGGGTTACAAGAACTCGGTATCGGCTTAGTATTCGGCGTTTTAATCGATGCCACGATTATTCGAGGATTATTACTTCCAAGTCTTATGGTTTTGCTGGGACGATGGAATTGGTGGTTACCTACTAGTGGTGCCCGAATAACGAAAACTAGCCCCACTCCTCCAGAAGAGGAGCGGGGCTAGTTTGTTTTGTGATCGCTTACCGCGTTACACGGATCGCGAAATGAAATACGGGGATTTGATAGCCAAGTGCCAATCCCGGGAAGTCGCGATCTGATGACAGAACGGGAAGCATTCCATAAGGTGTGTTGGCGAATGATGGCTGATTTGTGTAGAGCAATGGGTGAAGGTCAATGATGTGCGTACCAACAGCGCCAGAAGCTATCATTTTGATGACCATATATCCATTGGAGTTAAATCCACAACCATAACCAATGAAGTTGTTATCATATGTAACGGCTAATGTATTATCCAGCTGAGTCCAACCCACACCTTTGATACTTATTGTAAATGCTTCACCATTCTTAAAGGTCGTAGTTGGATCCCCTGCCTGACCTCTAGCAACTGCATCAGGCGACGTTGAAGGATCAAACTTAGCTACGCCCATCCCGATAACTTTTCCATTCTTATCATAGAACGGCATGATGCTCTCTTTAACATAATAGGGAGATTGCGCCTCTATAACGTCTCCTTTAACCATTTGGATGACATGCCAACCGCCTAAATTGTCTGGAACTGTTATTGAAGTTGTAGAGGAACCATTTTTAACTATTGCGGTTCCTAGTGGAATTGAGTTAAATGCCCAACAAGTTCCTGAGCAATTAACTCGGTTTCCAACCACAGTGGCCCAAACCAATTGATAACTTCCATCGGTGGCTACTTTCGAGGTCGTAACCGCAACCTTAGAAAGTATGTCGCCACTTGTCTGCGATAGCGTCATAGTTGCTTGCGTATTTGGATCAAGCCCAACGCTTGAAAGCGTAGTCCTAAGTGTTGATGTTGGTTGTACCACGGCTGGGAAGGTGACCGATGGAGTTCCTACTCCGGGATCATGTGTTACTTGAAAAGCCGCAGAACCCCCATTTGCGTACGGGACAGGTGATTGAATGATATTCATATAGGTCACCCCGATCGCATCTCCAACATTTACATAGTGTGTGCCAACAGGACCTGCCGCACGGATGACTACTTGGCCAACACCGCGAGTCCAAACGGCTTGCATTTCACCGGCCATGCTGTTGTCCCAGTGAACCGCAGCACCTGCTGTGTATAGGCTCGCACCCATTCCGTTGTAGGTAACCGTTATAGGTGTTCCTATCGGTCCACTTGTTGGCGATATGGTCAGCGTGCGTGAGATTTGATAGCCACCGTGTCCTAGTGCAACGCCATTCTGGATTACATATATGTCATGCACGCCACCGAAATCTGAGGGAACAGTGGTCGCATAACTGAAAGCGCCAGTGGCATCAGTAGTGACAGTTGGCATATCTATATTAACTTTTGTAAATGAAGTCCCAAGGTAGTTAACAGAACTTGGCTCAACATCTGCAACCCAAGTACCAGTTGAAGTACCCCAGGTCATTGTCAGAGTTGTACTTGCAGGCAACCCCTTTCCAGAGATCACCATTGCTGAACCAACCGTTCCTTGATTGGGAGTGACAGCCAGAGTGATCAGGGTTGAAGGCACGGTAAATGTTGCGGCCGTTGTACCCAAGAATGGGAGTGGCGCAACATTTGGAATGCCAGCAGGTTGCACAAGATTAATCGGAGTTATTGCTGTATCGGCACCCAAGGCCGGGGCTACCAAGAATACCGAGAAGAGCGACACTACGGCGCCTATTGCTATTAGTTCTTTTCGACGTGATGTTTTCTTCATATTCATGGTAGACCCTTCCTAGAGTGTTTTATATTTAGTTTGTAGGAACCGCGTACAGAGTTACTTGTGATGCTGGTGTGAAGTTGGACTGCCAAGTTCCGGTAGAACCAGCAAGTGCAGGTGTAACAGGGACGGTGCGGTAGTAACTGACTCGGTTATAAACCTGATAACCACTGGCGTCTTTTACTCGCTTGCCGTTCACCACACGTGCTACCAACTTGGTAGATAACACTTTTATGGAATCTTGATCTTTTGCTACAACAGTCACCTTGAAATTAATAACACCGAGAGTGTTATAGAGGCCCGGAGCCGTTCCAGTTGGCAAGACACCAGTCCAGAATGCAACTCCACCGTGATTTCCATAGCTCATAGGAAGTGGGTTAGCTACGCCGGCAACTTGAATACTGGCGCTAGCTACGTTGCTACTGTCCAAGACAGCGCCACCTAGATCAGAATTGCTTCCATAAACACGAAAAACGATTGTTTGTCCAACAATAAATTGACTAGTTATTGCGCAACTAACGCCAAAGCGTGGTGCCAAAACGCCAGTTGTGCCACCAGCCAAAACGGTATCCACGTAAAGGTTGATTGGTGAAGGGATCCCTTGTACAGGAGTACCAGTTTTAACAACTAATGGCGTGGCGTTTGCAACCGTAAAATTGACTGCATCAGTTGGGGTTAACACTGCATTCAGAGTTGCTGCACCAGCAGCTGCTGGAACCCATGAACATTTGGCAACAAATGGTGTCACGGTAGTTGTGGCTACTGCTTCACAACCCGTAATTAGTGTCGTACCGACCGAGAATGCAACATTTCCTGCGGTACTTGTCGTAGCAACAATGATTGCCGGATTAAGACCGAAGACGGTGCTTCCACCAGAGAGCACAACCGTTGGAGCTGCCGCAGCGGCAAATGCCGTCTGACCCCCAACTATTGCACCGCCTGATAGGGCAAGAGCCACTATCAGGACTTTCGAAGTCATTCTTTTCATTTCCATTGCTCCTTATAGTTGGGAATTTATATAGTTGGGAATTTATATAGTTGGGAATTTATATAGTTGGGAATTTATATAGTTGGGAATTTATTTAGTGGTGAAGGATCCTGTGATTGTGAAGGTGAGCGGCGCAGTCGCATTTGTGCCGGCTGCTGTTGAGTCAACTGGGAAACTTCCGGTGAACTTCAAGGTTCCTGTTGCTCCGGCATATTTACCAGTTCCACCACTGATGATCGCGCTTCCACCGATAGTGATCGTTGTAGGTGCTGCTGACTCTTTTCCGCAACCTTGAGCAGCAGGATCAAAATTTGCCTTCAGCGTATTTGTGCCATCAGTGATATAGCCAGAACCTTGAATAGTGTCGCATTGACTGGCAGGTGATGATGAGCCACTACCAACTAATTTGTTGAGACCCAGCGTTGTGCCGGTACCAGTTGCGGTAACTGATGTTGCACTTACACTGGACGCCGTCCAAAGCGTGGAAATCGTTCCAGTATATGTTGCGTTGATACTTAACGACTTTGAGGTTCCAGCCTTCGAAGCAACAGGCTTCGAAGATTTAGGTTTCTTTGTGCTCCAACCAGTTGCACATTTTGGAGCGGTAGCCTTAACAATTTTCGAACTATTGCCTTTGTAACAAGTGATCGATTTAGTCGCCGCGTTAGCTGTTGTAGCACCTAAAATCGAAGCGCAAGCCACGATTGCAACGACAATTGAGGTCATCTTCTTGCCTTGAATAATCCGCGTCATTTCTAGTTCCACCGTTTCCATATAAGTTTTCGTTATATGGGAATTCTTCTCTTACGTGAGAAACTGGTCATCCATTTCAAGGGGGGGTAGCACTTTAGGAACTATCTATTGAGTCACATGAATTTCTCAAATTGAATGTAACGGTGTGACCTGAGAGACAAACATAATCGATGGTATGTATCGTGGATTTTGATTCCGTTGAATATTGGATAGAGAGATATGCATCCGGAGGAAATAGCGGGAGCGGCTCATATAGGTCGTTAGCAGAATTTAAAGCAGAAATATATGGAAAATCTCTTTAAAAGTGGTACTCGATATATAGGTATATTTAATACTGCGACGGATAAACAACTCGAAAAGATGGCGCCGCCCAACCGATATAGAGACCTTCGGAATTGGATAACCAAGAGATCTTTGGAATTTGAAGAGGTGCGAGTTGATATCTTGCCCGATTCAATCGGTTACCAAAAGAAACAGGCTTCTTTTATTACGCTGTGAAGTAATTTCTATAAAGCGGGAACACTGGCAACCATATCGGCGCTCACGATAAATCGTTTTGGGGCATTGCCAAAGAATATAAATGGGTAACAGGTGGTTAAGGTGAGAACCGCTGTGGGAGTTGGAACAATCACAGTTAGATCGTTTGCCTCAACAATCCTAAACTTTACTATTTTGTAAGTAAAAGAGCCGCTTGCTGTGTTAACAACTAAGAGTTCACCGAGTTTGAGCGTACCAATATGTTCGAAAACTGAATCTCGATGGCCTGAGAGCACAACGTTATTTTGATAAAGGACTTTATCTTGCAAGCCGGGTAGAGCGCTCCCGATGAAATGTCCAACTCCCTTTTTCAAAGAGTTGTCATCCGTTCCTTCATAGATCGGCATCGTCGCTTGAAGAGCAGCAATCGTTAAAGTACCAATCAATTCACCTTGGACCGATGCTTTCTTCGGCGTGGTTTTAGAGGCATAAAAATGTGCGGGCACCGATACATATTTTGCATGGGAACCCGCATTCATCTCTTTTATCTGAACTGCCGCAAAGGCACCGAAGCCGATCCCCATAAGAACTAGAAATACGGAGATCGTTCGAATAACCCTCTTCAACATTTTTATTAGTTATTTATTGCGGACGATTTTTCCGAAGCGGGCACCAACTCCACCGAGTAGTACGAGCCCTGCTGAGAGTAGAAGCATGTTGTACCAAGGAGAACCAGTCTTTGGAAGCGTTCCACCCGTTACGGTCGTGACGACAACAGGCGTCGCTACAACTGGGGTTGTTGATGTAGGTGCTACAACAGCTGAAGGCGGAGGCACCTGCGTATTCGTTTGTATGATAGTTATGTCGTCACCCGACTTCAAATTGATGAAGTTGGTACCTTGCCCCGCTATATCGAAACTAGATATGTAGTCAGGGAAAGCTGGATTTACTACTTCACCTAAAACATAGGTACCCGGTGCAACCACATAGGTACGACCCGGTGCTGCCAATCCAACATCTGGACTTCCGAGAACGTCAACAGCCCAGTGCCTAAGACTCAAAGTGAAATCTGCCGCAGTAGCAGTTCCACCATAAGCACTGACAACCACTTTTTCAACGTGAATGGTTCCGGTTCCTGGCGGAATTATTAGATTCGAGGGAATAGGCACTACTACTGCTCCTGGCGCACACGTAACGCTTTGTGCCACTAATTCTGGAGCTTGACCATCAAACAACTGGATAATCGTTGGAGTCGTACTGGATACGATCGCATTAACCGTTGCCGTTGTTGGACTTTGAGTCCAAGTGCCAGGTACTGCAGCTGTTCCATTTATAGTGACGCTTGTTATTGGAGTTGGAAAAAGGCCATTCATTGTGACGGCCGTTGTTCCAGCCAGAATGCAATTTGGAGGCGTTACCGAAGATATGCTCGATTGCTGTACTGGCGCCGCTGCAAAAGCGTTTGCTGGAAAGAAAAATAGAGAAAGAAGTGGTACTGCTGCCAATGCAGTAATGACCTTGATTTTATTTAGATTTATCATGCTTGTTTCGTTTCTGTTGTCTAACGCTCAGAATTCCTAATGAAACTCTGTGTTGAGCCGTTCAAGAGCGTTTTCCATGCGCTCATTTCTATAAAGCCAGAACTTTAGAAACCAAATCGGCGCTCACAATGAATCGCTTAGGAGCGTTCCCGAAGAAAATAAATGGGTAGCAGGTAGTTAAGGTGAGAACCGCAGTAGGCGTTGGAACTATTACCGTTCGATCATCCGCTCCAACGATCCTAAATTTAACTATTTTGTAGGTAAAAGAACCGCTTGCTGTGTTGACAACTAAGAGTTCACCGAGTTTTAGTGAGCCAATATGTTCGAAAACTGAATCTCGATGGCCTGAGAGCACCGAATTATCTTGTACTCCTGGTAAAACGCTGCCAATAAAATGCCCAACTCCCTTTTTCAAAGAGTTGTCATCGGTTCCTTCATAGATCGGAAGAGTCGCTTGAAGAGCCGCAATCGTTAAAGTCCCAATCAGATCGCCTTGCACCATTGCTTTCTTTGGTGAGATCTTGACTGGACGAAATGGTGCGGGTTTCGCCAGATATTTTAAGCCAGAACCCACATTTATCTCTTTTATCTGCACTGCGGCAAAGGCACCAGAAACGATCCCCGTAAGAACTAGAAATACGGAGATCGTTCGAATAACCCTTTTTATCATTTTTATTACTTTCTTATCGCGAGCTGTTTTCCGAAGCGGGCAACAACTCCACCGAGCATTACTAGCCCTACCGAGAGAAGCAGCATGTTGTACCAAGGGGATGCAGTTTTAGGAAGCTTTCCACCGGTTACGGTCGGTACGGGAGGAGGAGCGGCTACAACAGGAGGGGGGGTAGCAACTACCAATGGAGCTAACTGAGTATTTGTTTCGATGACCGTTAGGTCAGCACCTGATGTCAAAACGATGTCATTGCTGGTTTGACCCACGACACTAAAACTCGATATGTAATTAGGGAAAGTGGGATTTATTGCTTCACCTACGACATATGTACCTGGTGCAAGAACATAGGTACGACCTGGTGATGCCATTCCGACATCTGGACTTCCGAGAACATCCACTCCATGGTGCTTAAGACTCAAGCTGAAATCTGCCGGAGTAGCAGTTCCGCCATATCCATTGACAACAGTTTTTACGACATGAATCGTTCCAGGCGCCACAGGTGTGACTACGGGCGTAGGAGTAGGAGAAGGAGTAGGAGTTGCTATTACTGCTGGTGCACAATTGTCATTTACAATCGTGTTTCCAAGCAATGTGACGGCGCCAGTTTGAGCCAGGAGATTTCCATGCACAGTCGCGCCAGTTCCAAGGGAAATGGAAGCTACTGCATACAGATGGCCGACGAAAGTTGAGGTGGCTCCGAGTGTTGCGGAGCTACCAATAGCCCAAAAAACATTACAAGCCTGTGCTCCATTTGCCAATACCATAGTGCTACTTGTAGAGGTCGTTAGCGTTGATGAAGGCGACTGCATAACAAATATTGCGTTTGGATCATTTTGCGCGTCAAAAGTTACCGTACCGGAGTTTAAAAATGCGCTTCCTGTTTTATAAGAACCTGCGTGCAGTACTTGTGAATTCAAATCCGCAGGAATAACAGTTGCCGAGGGGGCGTTGGTATCGCTCAGTGCTGTTACGAGCGCCGTTTTAGCGGCGATAGCAGATGCATCATTTGAGTGTTCGGTTCCTGAAATTCCAGGTGGGAAACCCGTTATCGCTGAACTTGGCGAAACACCAATATCAGATCCGGCCGTACCTGTAATAGTTGTTGATCCGGAGTTGGTGATAGTAGATCCAGCCAACACCGCATAAGCAGTAGTGGTACCTTGATTGATTACTGGTCCCGCTGCAGAGGAGGCTACAGGATAGAAAAATAGTGAAATAAGCGGTACTGCCGCAAGCGCAGTAATGACCTTAATTTTATTTAGGTTTTTCATGCTAGCCTCGTTTCTCTCGTCTGACGCTCAGAACTCCTAATGAAATCCTGTGTCGAACTATTTTCAGCCGAATCGATCCCCGTACGAATTAGAAATACGGGGATCGGTTCGAATAACCTTTTTCTTCATTTTTATTACTTACTTATTGCGAACTGTTTTTCCGAAGCGGGCAACAACTCCACCGAGCAGAACTAGCCCTGTTGAGAGAAGAAGCATGTTGTACCAAGGAGAACCAGTCTTTGGGAGTTTCCCACCAGTTACGGTCTTTACAACAACAGGTGTTGCTACAACTGGAGCAAATGCAGGTAGCTGCGTATTTGTTTCTATGACCGTTAGGTCAGCACCTGATGCCAAAACGATGTCATTGCTGGTTTGACCCACAATACTAAAACTCGATATGTAATTAGGGAAAGCGGGATTTGTTCCTTCACTTACGACATATGTACCTGGTGCGAGAACGTAAGTGCGACCCGGTGCTGCCATTCCGACATCTGGGCTTCCCAGAACATCCACTCCATGATGCCTAAGACTCAAACTGAAATCTGCGGCAGTGGCAGTTCCACCATATCCATTGACAACAGTTTTTACTACATGAATTGTTCCAGTTGCCACAGGTGTGATTACTGGAGTGGGAGTTGGTGTGGGTATTACAACCGCAACTGGCGTACATGTGAATGTTTGCGCCGCCAATACCGGAGCTTGACCGTTATATAACTGAATGACCGTTGGAACAGTGCTGGATGTGCCCACATTAACCGTCACGGTTGTCGCGGTTTGAGTCCAGCTACCAACTGCCACAGCTACCCCATTAACAGTGACGTTTGTTACTAGAGCTGGGAAAACACCATTTATGGTTACGGCCGTTGTCCCCGTTAGTACGCAATTTGCCGGTGCTACCGAAGTAATACTTGATGTCTGTAATGGGGCAGGTACTGCAACTACGACGACTGCTGGAGCGCAGTTGTCGTTAGTGATTGTATTGGTATCCAAAGTAACGGCACCACCAACGCCACCACCCCCCCTAGCCAACAGGTTTCCACGAACCGTTGCGCCTGTATTTAAAGTAATATCTGTGTATGCATACAAGTGACCGACGAAACCAGCGCTGGTGGCGGTGATGGCTGCAGTTGCACTTAGAGTTGCAGAACTTCCGATCGCCCAAAAGACATTGCAAGCTTGTGCACCATTTTCCAAAACCATGCTACTACCCGAATATGTAGTTACGGTTGAGGAGGGAGTTTTCATTATGAATTGTGCGTTTGGATTTCCTTCAGCATTAAAAGTCAGTATTCCATGATTGGCGAATGAAGGAGCGGCCGTGTAGGAACCCGCGGTCAAGGTTTGTCCACCCAATTCTGAGGCGATCGTTTGAGTTCCAGTTGCGCCGTTGACGTCGTTAAACGCTGTTGTGAGAGCTGTTTGCGCAGCGATGGCAAAACTATCATTTGAATGTTGAGTGCCTGTTGTAAATGATCCAGAACCAGGCACAATCGACGAACCAGGTGAAACTCCTACCTCAGATCCCGCTGTACCCGACACTGTTGTGGCTCCAGTATTTGTCACGGTACTAGCTGCCAAAATGCCGTAAGAAGTGGTCGTCCCTTGATTAACTGTCGTGGCAGCATTAGACACCGCGGGATAGATAAATAGTGAAATAAGTGGCACTACCGCCAATGCGGTAAATACCTTGATTTTATTTAGTTTTTTAACGCTTTTCATTCTCTTACCCCTTGGTCTAACTAATAACGCCGGTTTCTTGCTCTTGTTCATTAGTCTGTTTACACCTCTGGAACATTAAAAGCAAGTTAAATCTTAATGTGTCATGAATTACTAGTTTTGCGGCTTCACACAGCGAACTCGCCAAACGCGCCTACCTAGACCTCTCAAAAACGTGGTTAAACGCCTGGCACGTCTCCAGTGGGTGAAAGTCATCCCGAGGGTGTTTGGCTTGGGGTAGAAAAACGCCGTACTCGCTACTTAATGATGATTCTTCGCATTTATCGGAAGAGAGACGCTGAAAACAGTGCCCTTATTATCTAGATTCCTGACACTAACTTCACCACCGTGAACTTCTGCAATCCATTTTACGATTGCCAAACCTAAGCCTGTGCCGCCCCCACCAGAACTTTGAAATTTACCGGTTCTGTAAAATCGTTCAAAGACATGTGGCAGATCTTCTGCGGCTATGCCAATTCCGTTATCCGTTATGGTGATTAAAATTGAGTCTTTAAATTCCTCAACGAAGATTTCAGTCTGGCCATTCATTTTGCCGTAGTCAATAGAATTCTTTATAAGATTCGCGAGCATTTTTTCCAAATATGCCCGATCTCCGAAAATAGTAAGGTCCGATATCTCGTTAGTGGTTATAGAGATATTTTTTTTATAGGCAAGAGTCTTGCACCTTTCTATAACTTTAGCGAGTAGAAGTTTTAGATTTACTTCTTTGTAGACAATTTTATTTTTTAATTCCGCCTTGTTGGACGTTAACAATGTGAGATCTGAAAGCATGGTCGAAAGATGTTCTATCTCATAGTTAATAGCGCGAAGAGCACTCTTTGGAGGTTTTGGATTTTTCAACTGACTTCGCATAGCCAGATCCACATTGCCTTTAATAATTGCAAGCGGGGTACGGAGTTCATGAGTTGCATCCGCAATGGATTCCACTTTCAATCTTTCCTCTTCAAGAAGTCGGCTGGTTTCCTTTACTAACTCTAGTTTCTTGCGTTCAGTTATATCCCGTATGTTGCATTGAATAACACGGACTGCGCCGACCATGTAAGAATTACTGACGAACTCAACTGCAATCGGTTGTCCAGATTTCGTCTGCAAAGGTAGATCATCTTGACGCAAGAAACCTTCTTTTTGAATAACTTCAAAAGACTCCTTGAATTCCTTTATATTATTGAATGCCCCGACGTCCCACAATTTTCTATTTAAAAATTCGCTCTTCGAATAGCCGAGTAGTTTTACCAAAAAGGGATTTACATCAGTAATTTGACCAGTTTGAGAATCTAGAATCAGTATTCCATCGTGAGCAGTTTCAAAAAGACGGCGATATCTGGTCTCCGATTCTTTTAACCTTGTCTTTATTTTTATTTGCTGCTCGGCTTTGAGACTAAGTTTCTCCGCCGTCACGGCCAGTTTGCGCCGGACATCTTCCTTTTCCCTAGCAGTCAGCGCCAGTTGTTTAGCCGTCACAGCTAGTTTGCGCCGAACATCTTCCTTCTCCTGGGCAGTCCGCGCCAGTTGCTTAGCCGTTACCGCTAACTTACCCCTGATCGCTTCCTTTTCTTTGGCCGTCACAGCTAGTTTGCGCCGGACAACTTCCTTTTCTTTGGCTATGGCAGCGAACTGCATCGCTGTTACCGCCAACTTAAGACGGACAGCTTCCTTCTCCTTAGCCGTCAACGCCAGTTGCTTAGCCGTTACCGCCAACACACTTCTTATGGTCTCTTTTTCCTTGGCTGTTACCGCCAGTTGATTGGCTTTGAGTCGAAGTTTCTCCGCCGTTACCGCCAACTTGCGTCTGGCATCTTCCTTTTCTTTCGCTATTGCAGCAAGCTGTTTAGCAGTTACTACCAAGTTACGCCGGACATCTTCCTTTTCTTCCGCGATCACGGCGAGTTGCTTTGCCGTTACCGCCAATTTATTCCGGGCCTCTTCCTTTACCTTGGCCGTCACAGCTAGTCGTTTAACTTCGAGACGAAGTATCTGTGCCGTTACTGGCGGCTTACGCCGGGCATCTTGCTTTTCGATAGCCACTATTGCAAACTCCCCGGCGTTCAAGATATTTCTCTTAAAAAATGTCTCTCAATGCACACGCTCAATAACTCGTTCATTCTGCTAAAACAAATCCAAGACCGCGTACAGTCTGTATTAAGGGCTTGACTCTATCTCCGTCGATCTTCTTACGCAGATATCTAATATGAACATTCAGTTCGTTATTTGTCTCTTCAAATCCGGGTCCCCAAGCCTTATCAATGAGTTTCCGTCTTTCTATAGCATCACCTTGATTAGAAAGGAGTAACTCCAACAGTTTATATTCCTTAGGAGTCAGGGAGACAACTTTGCCAGCACGAGTAACTTCATGTTTCTTTTTGTTCATTTCAACATCGCCTACCTTCACTATTTCCGAATCGACTGTTCTTCTACGGCGTAATACCGCGCGAATTCGAGCAAACAGTTCATCAAGACCAAAGGGCTTTACTAGATAGTCATCAGCTCCCGCATCAAGGCCGGCGACTCGATCTTCAGCGCCACCCCTGGCTGTAAGCATGATGATAGGAGTATGGATTTGACTCGCTCGAAGTTCCTTGCAGACAGTGAAACCATCTGTATCCTCAAGCATGACATCCAGAAGAATTAAAGAATAAGCTCCTTTCAGCGCCTTTTCCACACCGTCTTTACCGGTATAAGCCACCTCGACTGAATAGCGTTCACTTTTTAACGCTCTTTTCAATATAGCCGATAACTTTCTTTCGTCTTCAATAACTAAAATTGTCATGTGCAGGATACTAACTCGGGACGTACCATTTTCTTGACTCCCTTGTCAGTTATCTAATAAGGGCGTATTTCTTGCCCTCAACCATTAGCATGTCTACACCTCTAAAACATTAAAAACAAGTTAAATCTTAATGTGTCATGATTTGCCAGTTTTGGGGCTGCAATGGCTAAACGCTACTAGTGAGAGCGGATGACGGGAATCGGACCCGCACTTTCAGCTTGGGAAGCTGATGTGATACCACTTCACCACATCCGCGAATTGACGATCAGAATCTAGTCGTTTTAACCCAATCATGGTGATATTTAACAGAATTTTCACGGCGCGCTCTAGACTAATGCGGTAACACCACGGGAGTTCGGTACCACCGGACTGAGAGGAAGACTCCGTAGTCTTCGACCGTCGAACCTGATCTGGGTAATGCCAGCGCAGGGAGACCGCTCAAAACCCGTGCCGATCTTGCTTTGAGGGGCTGGCACACCATGAAGAAAAAATTCTTAACACGAAATGCGATCGCGTCATTCGCATTCCTTTTACTAGTCGTAATTCTTGTCGTCGGCGTCATTATTTCTGGCACCAATAAACCGAAAGATGTAACTCTTGTAACCCACAATTCGTTTGTTATGAGTAAAGCTTTGGTCGCCGATTTCGATAAAACCACTGGATATAAATTGAAACTTGTTCAGGCTGGTGATGTGGGTGCATTAACCAATCGTTTGATTTTAAGCAAAGAAGCACCATTTGCCGATGTGGTCTTTGGAATTGATAACACTTTCTCAACATTGGCTAACCAAAACAACATAATTGACGGCGCCTTCGTTCCGACAGACTTTGGTGATGTTTGTTTCAACTACGACAAGATCTGGTTTGCAACACACAAAATTCCGGCGCCCACATCCATAAACCAGTTAACGACGCCGCAATACAGAGGGTTATCAGTAGTCGAAAATCCGAATTTAGATTCAACCGGACTTTCCTTTCTCGCTGCGACCGTGGGAAAATATGGTTCCTCCTGGCCAAACTACTGGCGGGCACTAAAGACAAACGGTGTCAAAGTAGCTAACGGTTGGCAGAGCGCCTACTACACAGACTTCTCTGGCTCTAGCGGAAAAGGTCCTTTCCCGATTGTCTTAAGTTATGCCACTTCACCAGCAGATGAAGTCCGCTCCAATGGACAAAGCCAGACGTCGAGCATTCTTGATGGTTGTTTTGCCCAAACCGAATATGTCGGTGTTCTAAAAAGCGCCAAAAATCCGGTCGGCGCCAAAGCGGTGATCAAATATATACTAAGTCCAAAATTCCAACGATCGTTCCCATTAACCATGTACATGTTCCCAATTGTTCATACAACGCCGATACCGACCGCTTGGAGTAAATTTGCCCAAATTGCTCCAATAACCTACGGAGACCACCTGAATTTCGCGACTAATCGAAAAAGTTGGTTGGCGCAGTGGAGCGCGATATTTAACTAGTTGCCTCCCCAGAAATGAAACAGCATCCCAAATTTCTATGGTTGATACCTCTGATCTTTTTTGGGATGTTGTTCTATTTTCCACTATTGAAAATTACTGAGCACGGCTTCACCGGACCCTGGCTCCATTTCATTACAAGCCCGGCAACTCTGAAAATAATTTGGTTTACTGTTTGGCAAGCAGCAATTTCTGCAATTATAGCTATCCTGCTGGGCTTTCCAGGCGCGTACATTTTATATCGCTGTTCGTTTCCTGGGCAAAGGTTTATCCGTGCACTAATCACAGTGCCATTCATGTTACCTACAATTGTCGTCGCAATCGGTTTTACCGAATTTCATAGAATGTCGGTTATAACAACAATTATTTGCGCGAATGTATTCATGAACTATTCGCTGGCAGTTCGAGTAATTGGCGGCACATGGGCTAATTTGAATTGGGATATAGATGAAGCGGCCGCAATTGACGGCGCAGGTAGACTCGAAACATTTATAAAAATCTCTTGGCATCAACTTAAAAGTGCGACAGCAGCAACTTTTTCACTAATCTTTCTTTACTGCGCTGCAAATTTTGGCCTCGTTCTTGTTCTCGGCAATGGATCAACAAATACAATTGAGACTGAGATATACGCTAATGCCACTCAATACCTGGATCTTTCGAAAGCAACCTCATTGGTTCTAGTACAAACTTTATTGACGGTATTTGTTTTCATGGTCGCCAGGCGATTGAGTAAGAATCCAATATCCATTGTTGGGTTTGCTAAATCGAAAGACCAAAAATCTTTTGACCATAGAGATCTACCCGCACTACTAATAACTTTGGTTGTATTTGCTCTTATATCAATCCCAATAATTGGAATTATCTCAAAATCTTTTAATAGCGGTCTAACTAACTATCGCGCACTTGAAGGCACAGGTCAGCAAAACTTTTTAACAATTTCTATAGTCCAAGCTTTACTAAATACACTTCGTAACGCATTAGTTATGATGATAATCAGCCTGACAATTGGATTAATAATCTCCTTTCTACTTTATAGATCTTCACTAATTATGAGTCGTCTCGGTGAGCTTGTTTTCCAAATTCCGTTGGGCGTCTCCAGCGTTGTTCTGGGTTTGGGATATTTATTGTGTTTTAGTTCAGGAATATTTCCACTCCGATCGAGCTGGCTCATAACTCCAATTGCGCAATCCTTGCTTGCGATACCGCTCGTGGTGCGCTTAATATATCCGGCGCTCTGCGGAATTGACCCAGAGTTGCTTGAAGCGGCCGCTTTGGATTCTGCTTCGAGTGGAGACACTTGGTGGCTGATTGAATTGCCGGCCATAAAAAATATACTTTTCATTGCGATGGGATATGCAGCAATTATTTCAATTGGTGATTTTGGCGCAGCTAATTTCTTGGCTTATGGTCAACAAGGGACGATCACGACCGTGCTCTATCAACTAATCTCAAAGCCAGGCGCAGTGAACTATGGAATGGCCATGGCTGCAAGTTCGATATTAATTTTTGTGACTTTTGTTCTGGTTGGAGCAATGAGTTATTAAGTGGAGTAAGCGCAATTTTTCGCAATGCCCAGGAGGATTCATACTTGATTTCTCTAAGTAGAACCTCGGAGTGAATACAGCTTTCTCTCAAGTCGGACAAGCACAATCTGACTTATGAAACTTCAAATATCTATTCTCGTTATTGGAATAGCGCTAAGCGCAGGATCGGTATCCGCTGAATTACATCGAAGCGCGAGTGTGGCTTCGTTATCTCAATCAACTGGAACAGCGATCGTTGCTTCATCATCTTCTTTTCAACAATCGGTTACAACGAAATCTACGTCTAAGAAGCCGATTACAGTACGAACTACTCACAAAAAGTTGATTGCAACACGATCCACTCTTAAGCAATCAGTGGCAACTCCTCCCAAAATTTCGATTACTGGAATTCGGCCGTCAATAAAGGGCGGGGTGTCGGGGGGCGACGACTAAAAGTAAATCAGGGCCGAAATTCAAGTATCAACTATCTAGTTATTAGAAAATAAGTTTGTAGGCAGAAAACGGTTCCGCGAAATCGACCCCAATTCGGTATCCCAAAATCTGTCTTTAACCTCCAAGTGTTGATCGGAGAAGTAATCTTGATGCTTCTGTGTTATCGCTTCATGCCGGTTTTGATTCAGAAAACCTCAGGCACCGTATTCAGCATCATCCAGATGAGGTGAAAAAACAACGATGCGCTCCTTAGCCGTACCACTATTGAAGCCCAATTGTGCGCCTCGAGGAATGAATTCGAGCACTACGAAGCAACCTGTCTAGCCCGTGCTCAACTGAGGTGTTAACCAATCTTCGCGGCGCCAGTGACAGATAACGCCATGACGAAGTCAAAATCTATTGAATTTAGACCTGCTTCACCGATATTCATACTTTTGGGATGTGGATTTCCACATATATGGGGTGGGTTAACACCATTGTGCATCTTTGCGCAGAAGAGCATGCTAGCGATAGTAAAAAGGAAATGAATTTTGTAACTCTCACGGTATCTCCCAAGTTGGGAGGAGAGGTTTAGAAGGGCCGGTAACATGGAATCATTATTGGCTGACCGAAATGTTCGAAGCCATGCCTCGAGAAATCGGATTGTCACTGTAGGTGTGTTATGAGCACTGAAAAGAAAGAGTCTTCTGGTGTAAAATCTAAGTCCAAGAAGTACAAATACACGGGCGTGGATAAAAACCGTGAGACGGTTTCTGGAGTTATCAAGGGTGAGACGTACGGACAAGTTGAGTACGCCTTAAGCGAAAAAGGTATTACTGATTTAATAATTCACGAAAAGAAGAAATTGAAGGCAGCCAGTAACACGGATCCATTATTGGTGGAGGAAAATGATCGAAGCGTTGCCTCGAGAAATGAGATTGTCGCTGCAGAATTAGCAAAAGTCATGGCGGAGGAAAATGATCGAAGCGTTGCCTCGAGAAATGAGATTGTCGCTGCAGAATTAGCAGAAGTCACGACGGAGGAAAATGATCGAAGCCTTACTTCGAGAAATCGAATTGTCACTGCAGAATTAGCAGAAATGGCAAAAATCAAGGCAGACGGAACCGAAATCTCTCTCATACAACTAGAAAAAGAACTTCTTGAGGCTCATGAAGTAATCCCTTACGAAGCGATACCTCTAGTCAGTGCTCAAGAACTTGATTGTCTGGGATTACGATGGGAAGGAGACACATTAGTCGTTGGTGCACCTATTGCCAGGTGGCCAGAGGTTGAAACACTGCTTACCTCTTTAGGAATTAAATATTCTCTTATTGATGCAACGGCAGATCAAATTCGTGAAGCTCGCTCCTTGACACTTGATCTAGCCAATGCGACGAAGGATGAAATTGATGTCGATGCCCTTGAAATAGGGGAAGCCCCTGTTTCCCATTTAGTTCAACAATTGATTGAACGTTCAGTTCTAGAGCGCGCGAGTGATCTTCATTTTGAAACCTATCGTGATTTTGTATCCGTTCGGGTACGCATAGATGGTCACCTTCACGAACTGGTGCAATTACCCGTACGTCTAGCACCCGCCATTAGTAGTCGCATAAAAATCCTTGCTCAGATGAATATTGTCGAACGTCGTAGACCACAAGACGGTCAATTCACCACCATGGTAGGTGAGCATCAAGTAGATGTTCGAGTTTCATCGATTGCTACAATCCACGGTGAAAAGTTAGTGCTCCGTCTTCACGATGCTGCAAAACCTAACGTAAATCTTAAGTCACTCGGTATGAGCCACTCTCAACTTGAGACATTCAAGAAGATGATTTCTGTACCAAATGGGTTGATTCTTGTCGCGGGACCAACTGGTAGCGGTAAAACGACTACCCTACATAGTGCCCTCCAAGCAGTCGCAACTTCGTATAAGAATGTTGTCACCATTGAGGATCCCGTGGAGTACGTAGTCCCGGGTATCACCCAAATTCCAATCATAGATGCAGATCGATCAGGTTTTGCAGTCCAACTTCGAGCGGTGCTTCGTCAAGATCCAGACATTATTTTGGTTGGTGAGACAAGGGATGCCGAGACGGCTCGCATCTCAGTTCAAGCTGCCCTCACTGGCCACTTAGTTTTTACTTCAATCCATGCCAACGATTCTGTCGGAGCGCTCTACCGATTATTGCAAATGGACATTGAACCGCATCTCGTCGCATCAGCCGTGCGAGGAGTAGTCTCTCAAAGATTAATCCGCAGAAACTGTCAATTCTGCTCGACTTCCCATGAACCGACAGCACGCGAGTTACTTATATTAGATGCCTATGGAGTTACTGCGCGGGAGCTCATGCATGGTGTCGGATGCTCGCTATGTGGGGGAAGCGGATATCGAGATCGGATTGCCGTATACCAAATCCTTGACATCACCGAATCGATGGCCGAACTCATTGTTGCGCACCCAGAGCCAAATGTCTTCCGCCGATATGCGGTCGAATCTGGTATGCGCTCCTTGGATGCCGAGGCAATCGATCTAGCTGTCAAAGGTATCACCTCGATCGAAGAGGCGCTCTCATTATTCACCGGAGGTTCCGGATGAGAACTAAAACTAAAGAACCTCCTAGTGCCAAATCAAAGCCCAAGGCATACAAGTACAAGGGCATAGATAAAAATCATAAAAAGATTTCCGGCGTTCTCAAAGGTAATACGTATGGGCAAGTTGAGTACGTACTACACGAAAAAGGCATTACGGATTTGGCAATTCATCAAAAGAGGAAATGGTGGCAACTTGAATTCGGAAAGACGGTCAATGGTGCAATTCTTCTTCAGACAACGCGACAATTGACCTCTTTTGCCAACGCCGGAATACCGACATCTCGAGCGCTTGAAATTCTTGCCATGACCACTGAAGAAAAAATGATGCGCTCCGTTCTAGACGAGATCGTTATTGATATTAAAGGGGGGGCAACTCTCAGTGAAACAGTTTCTCGCTATCCCCAAGTATTCCCTTCCTACTACTCGACAATTTTGGCAGCTGCTGAACGTAGTGGAGATTTAGCTGAAGCTCTTGCCACACTAAATATTTACCTAGAACGAGATCTACGATCAAAACGTGCTGTCCGCTCTGCGATGACATATCCAATTGTTCTTATGCTTCTCACTATCTTGGCAATTTCGGTACTGTCACTCGTTGTTTTACCCCGATTCGAAACTTTCTTCACCTCACTTAATGTGAAATTGCCAATCACGACACGAATGTTATTGAATACAACGCGGTTTATCGGACAATGGTGGTGGGCTCTGCTCACTGGGTTCGCATTAACAGTGATTGGGTTTGGAATAATCTCTCGGACTAATAAGGGTCGGTTCCAGATCGATCGTGCATTACTTCACATGCCGGTATTTGGCGATCTGATTAATCTCGTCGCTTTAGAAAGATTTTGTCGTGTCCTCTCCACGTTGGTAAAAACCAAAGTTGCACTTCCCGATGCAATGTCACTCGCCGGTAAAGCCACGGGAAATCGGGTATATCAAGCCGCCATTGAGCACGCTCGTGAAGGGGTACTTGCCGGTCGAGGTTTATCCGAGCCTTTGCATGAAACGAAAGTATTTCCAGCCCCAGCGATTCAAATACTGCGGGTGGGAGAAGAATCTGGACAACTTGAAAGTCAACTTATCCAGGCGTCTTCATACTATGCAGATGAACTTGATCACAAGATGGCGAATTTCACCGCACTTATCGAACCGGTGACATTACTTGTTCTTGGTGCGGGCGTTGGTTTCGTAGCAGTTGCCCTCGTCTCTGCCATGTATGGCATTTATAGTGGGGTGAAATAATGGCCAGGATTCAGGATCAAGGTACCTCTCTCATCGAGGTTGTTTTATCCACGGTGATCCTCGCAATGCTTACATTGGTAATTGTTGGAACAATCGTGATGGCTCAACCTTTGGCGATTCGCTTTAATCAAACAGGAGCGGCTCTAACTAATTTGACTAGCGCTGCTCAGCAGATCCAGATACAACCTTGGGCGACATGCGCTACGGCTCGGCCGTACATTATCCAAGTTTCTACTACTTCGACTTCCGGAACGCCAATTCCACTTTCAATTTTAACTACCGCACTTCCAATCGGGATGGCTCCAACGCTTTCGACCACACATTTTGTGCCCGTATCAACACCTTACAACGCAACGCTCGTAGCCGGCGGTGGTACTGGGAGTTATACCTGGTCTGTAACTCCATTATTGCCTACAGGGCTAACTCTAACCTCTTTGGGAGTTATTAGCGGTACGCCAACAACCGAAGGGTCCTTGAGTTACAAATTTACAGTTAATGATGGAAAATCGGTGACCAGCGTAGCTCTCAATATCACGATCGTCTCGGTGAATGAAAAGGTATATGACCCAACAAATCCACTAGCAGATTCACTCGGTTGGGCACTATGTGGAAATTCAACCATTGCTTCAACTAAAAACGTTGAAGAAGTTTTCCTGACCACAACCATTTCTGGACACCAATTGCAGCGTGTTCTGGTTAAGACCGCGTAAAGAGAAATGGCAAAAACGTGGACAAATTATATTCTCGCGATAGTGGATTCACCTTGATAGAAGTCATTATCTCTATTTCCCTTACAGCGATCTTGGCAATTGGCATGGCACAGATCCTCAGTATGAGTGTCTCTTCAATTAAGTGGACACAAGCGGCCACGATCACTAATTCGAATATTGCACAACTTGGACAAGTCTTCGCGCGCGATGTTGAAGAAGCAAATGGATTTGATGTTCCCTCCGTTTCCGGTGCAAACTACAACTTGCTCTGTACAACTGGCACGAGTTCCAATCCCAACGTTCTCCCACTTGTAACAGTTAGCAATCAGATTAGTACAAATATTACCAACGTCACGGTTACGGCAACCAAAGATACTTACACAGTTTCTACGATTCGAAGTTTATCTGTTAACCAAAATGTGACTGTCACAGGAATGACTTACGGAGATCTCTCGCAAATCGCATCCCCAATAACCGCAGTAGTAGGAAATACCTTTTCGGTTGCCAATTCAAATGGAGCTCTGACATCGGAATCCGGTGTTGTGACAACTGGAGTCGCTACCACCTCCGCCTATATCGGTTATGAGGTGCGGAAAAACCTAGCGGGTACAAGTGGAGAACTTTGGCGCACTATGTGCAATGCGCCGGGTTCGGTTGCAACTTTAATATCCACAGATTCGAGAATATTGCGAGCAGGGCTACCACTACCAACAGCCACCGATTGGAGCGGTGGAGTAGTCGCTTGCCCAATCACACTAGTCTCTCTTGGCACCGCTTCAGCGGGGGTTTGCACCAAGAATATCTACCTTACAACAGCGACTACTAACCCCGCGCTTCAAATGACAATTCCTGCAAGCGTTACTACTGCAAATGGTGCCAGTTCAAAAATGCAAATCCCAATTCAGGTAGTAACAGGGGTAAGGAGCGTTTCATGAAACTGTGGCTGAAAGAAGATTATGGCTCTGCACTTGGATTGGTGCTCATCTTTGTAAGCGTCTTGGGCCTATGGCTGGGCGGAGTTTTGATCTTGATCCAAGCCTCAACAGCAAGTATCGCTTCATTAGCCAAGCAAAATAAAAATTCCACGGCAAATGCCGAAGCTACAGCAAGCGTATTTGAACAACTCAATTCCATCCAGTCGCTCGGATCAGCCGCCTACGTTGCAGCAAATACACCACAAACTAACTGCGGCATCACTGATTCAAAGACCCTGGCCAACTTAAATTCTCTTGGAGTTTCTAATTTCTCATGTGCGCCTGTGATCACTGATGGTAATACAAATGGTTCTCCTGCTGGAATTATTTCGACGGGAGATGGCTCAACGGGTAGAGCAGGGGTTGACTACGGAACCGCGGTTACTGGAAATGGAACCACAACAGTTAATAATATTGTTGTATCAAATAGCACATCTCTAATTGGTTGCGGCACAACTCTCGTGGCGTTGGGTTGCGTAAGCAAAAGCAATAATAGTTCCCCGCTAGCTAGCTTTGACCATTGTGTAACCGAAGATTTCGCCTGTTCAGCAGATGACAATTTCACGCAAATTGAAAATGTCTATTCGTATAACACTAAGAACATAAAATGTTCTAAGAAGGCAACGACGATTGTGGTACCTGCTGGTGTACTTGATCAATCGTACATCCGTTACTTAAATGAATATACAGACGGTTCGCTTTGCAAACCCAATTCTAAATACCCTGTTGAGATTGAATTTGACCCTGGACAATATGATTTAAGTAATTCAGGGACTGGGAGTACAACATGGACCATCGATAATCAATATGTTACGGTGATGAATCTTGCTTCAGATGCCACGATGAACGCAACGAATACCTCATGCCAATATTCAAAAGTGATGCCCTTGAATCCAACTTCTAATAATGATTTCAGCGGAACTCAAATCTTTCTCGATGGCATAAGTTTAGATTTTAGCGTGGGAAATATTAATCTGTGTGGACCTAATCAAGTTACGGGTATCTCATCCGTTCTGGTGGCATTGGATTCCACTCACGTTGGGTACTGTCAAACAAAACATGGCTCTGCTCTATGTCCTTCCAATCAAGGTTCTAAAGTCAGTGTGGTCGTCGGATCAGGCGCGGATGTTCACTTCGGCGGTCGCGGCATGATGGACAATGCCACGGTCACGTTGGACTCCACGGGTTCTAATGTCACTTTTACTCAAGGCGTACTTGGAGCAAGCGTTAATTTTAACTGCTCCAGCGGAGGGGGATGCGCATTCCCCGCACCAACAGGAAGCGGTGCTCGTGAAATGCAGATTTCCTTCACCATCGGCACAAGGGCCATCACAAAAACTATACTCATTGGAACGGACGGCAAGATGACGGTGGTTGCATCATCATGATAAATAAAATGTCGAATCACAATGACGATTCTGGAATCACATTGATCGAGGTAATCGTCACCCTTATAATAATAGGAATTTTATCCGCAGTTGCTTATGTGGGTCTTGGCGGAGCACGTAGCAATTCCATCCAAAACAGTTGCAAAACGGCCTACCAGGCCGTTCAGTTGGCGGTTTCAAGTTACCAAAGTGACAACTCAGCCTTACCAACTTCCTTCGCCCAGCTTGAGGCATCCTCTGGAGGTACCCCCGCTTACCTAAGCGCTACTTTGATGAGTTCGTATGCTGCGAACTTTTCTTTCGTGGTCGATGGCGCGGTCTCATCATCTTTTGCGGTATTCGTGGATAAAGCTTCAGGTGCTCAGGTTTCTTCAAAAGTAACAAGCTCTGATCCAACCCATGCACCAGATGCCTGTACCGGGTTGAGTTGATCCATGCAAAGGCAATTTTTCGAGATTAAGCGGTATGGCTTGGTTTCGGAAAAGTTCGGAAAAGTTCGGAAAGGTTCGGAAAGGTTCGGAAATGCATCCTCAGATAGAGGTACATCTAACAGAAGGAGAGAAAAGTGAAAATATTTGGAAAGATGTTGCAAAAGCGAGATGCACTGCGTGAATCAGGAGACTCCGGTTTCACTTTAATTGAGCTTCTCGTTGTCATCCTCATTATTGGCATTTTGAGTGCCGTAGTAGTTATCTCCCTCGGAGGAACAAGTAAGGATGCGACTGCCAAAGCTTGTGCCCAAGATGCAGCAACGGTATTAAGCGCACTGGATAACTTTGAAGTTGCTTCCACGGGCGGAAATGGCAGTTTCCCTGATGCGTCAGGAACGGCTGTTGGTTCATCGACAACATCAACAATGACTGGTGGAGTAAATATCAGCAACGGAGCTGGTAACAATGGAACTTTCTACACCTACAAGCCTTATGTACTTGCAGATCTCACGACTGCTCTCAAAGTAAATACAGTTGTCGGCAGTTCTATGGTGCCAACATACCTTTCAAAAATTCCTGACATGACTAACGAGATAACTATTTATCTGATCAACGGATCGGGCACGGCAGCTGGAACGGGCACAGGGTTGACTCAGAACATTATTGCCGTTGGGCCAAGCGCGGCTTGGATCACTAAGTACCCAGGGGCTGTTTGCACCGTTGCTGGAATCTAAAGAGACTCGGTTCATACTAAGTTTCTTATGACTCCATCTCACATGCTTGGGAGCTGGATCCTCTTAGGATCTGCGTTCGGCTCCTTCGTGACTGTCCTCGTCGCTCGTGTACCCGAGCGACGAGGACTCGTCAAATCATCCCATTGCCAAAGTTGCGGTAAGACGATCTTGTGGAGAGATAACATTCCACTAATTAGTTTTCTATTGTTGCGAGGACGTTGTCGATATTGCAAAAGCGAGATCGGTTATATCTATCCATTAACCGAACTCACGGTATGTGGTCTCGTCGTACTCGTCGTACTTCACTTCTCTGGATGGTTCGTGGCACTGTCTTGGATCGCATTTGTGGTGCTAGGTACAGCGTTAGCAATCATTGATCTGAAGTTTTTCCGACTCCCAGACCTTTTAACTTTGTCACTTGCATGCATAGTTGCAGGGTTATTAGTTTCGGATGCATTTAAGAATGGGCATAGAAATCAATTGAAATCTGCGTTGGTCTGTTCTTTCTCATTATTTATCTTCTATTTACTAATAAATATTCTCTCGCACGGTGGAATGGGCATGGGAGACGCAAAGCTAGCATTAACAATCGGGCTTCTTACCGGTTACAACGGTTGGCGATCGACATTTATCTCCAGTCTTGTCACGTTCACGGCGGGAGCACTTGTTGGAATTGGGTTGATTCTCTTTAAGGGGGCAGGCCGTAAAACAGCAGTTCCATTTGGACCTTTTATGCTGGCGGGATGCTACGCATCAATTTGGCTTGCACCAGTAATTGAAAACGCTTTGCCGCACTAATGTAACTACTACGCTAAAACTTTTCCAACCGCCGCCGCAACGAGAGCGGCGACCCGCCTATAGCCAATGGGATTCATTCATTGTTCCCACCATGGACACGTTTCTAGAGTTGTGCGGAAATGAATTAGGCAACTGTCCAAGTATCGCCGCCGGTGAGTAACGTCTTGAGATCCCCGGCGCCTTGAGAAGCAATGATGTCTGCTATTTGACCGTTAACTTGTGATCCGTATTCGGCACGCTCAACATCGCGGAAGATTCCAACTGGTACATGATCGAGCTTCGAGTTTGAGAATCTAGATAGCGCAAAGGCATAACTTGGGTCTGGATTATGTACGTCGTGGACAACGAGATCACTTTCGGCAACTGACCCCAATTCAGCTAACTTCAACGATGAACCGTCGCGTACCAATCCGTGAGTGGATGACTTGATGGGTTCACCGTGAACCATCTTCAAAAGTGCGCCTTCTTTGGTTTCATTGTTCTTCAACGTGTCGAAAGCGCCATCATTAAAGATGGGGCAGTTCTGATAGATCTCGATGAGGGCAGAACCCTTGTGGGCGCTGGCCGCGCGTAAAACCTCGGTTAGGTGTTTGCGATCGCTGTCGATTGATCGGGCAACAAAGGATGCTTCGGCGCCGATTGCCAACGAGATTGGATTAAACGGCGAATCAAGAGAGCCCATAGGAGTCGATTTAGTGATCTTGCCCTGCTCGCTGGTCGGTGAGTATTGACCCTTCGTTAGGCCATAAATACGGTTGTTGAAGAGCAGGATTTTGAGGTTAACGTTTCGACGCAGAGCATGGATTAAGTGGTTTCCACCGATTGAAAGAGAGTCTCCATCGCCGGTGATTACGAATACGGAGAGATCTGGGCGCGAAATTGCGAGCCCAGAAGCAATCGTTGGGGCGCGTCCATGGATCGAGTGCATTCCGTAGGTATTCAAATAATAAGGAAAGCGCGAGGAGCAGCCGATTCCTGAAATGAAAACGACGTTCTCACGCGCAACGCCGAGTTCAGGAAGGTATGACTGGACTGTTGAAAGGATTGAGTAGTCACCGCAGCCAGGACACCATTTCACTTCTTGATCGGAGGTGAAGTCTTTCTTTGTTAGCGTAATTTCAGTCATGGAGCACTTCCATAGCAGCCTCCATAATTTCAGCGGTAGTAAACGGAAGACCGCGCACCATGTTGTAGCCGATTATGTCTTTCAGATATTGCGAACGAAGCATCATTGAAAGTTGTCCAAGGTTCATTTCGGGAACAATGACTTTTGAATATTTCTCTAAGACTTTTCCTAGATTCTTTGGGAATGGATTGATGTAGCGGATGTGTGCTTGTGCGATGTTCTCACCGTTCGCTCTCAACGATTCAACAGCGGCGGAAATTGGGCCATAGGTTGAACCCCATCCAAGAAGGAGAACTTCGGCATCGCCTTCCGGATCATCGACAACCAAATCTGGCACTTCGACGCCCGCGACTTTGGCGGCCCGCGCACGAACCATGAGGTCGTGGTTCATGGGATCGTAAGAGATCGCGCCTGTCTTGTCTGCCTTCTCGACTCCACCGATTCGATGTTCGAGACCCTTTGTGCCGGGAATGGCCCATGGACGAGCAAGGGTTTTGGTGTCGCGCAGATAAGGCAAGAAATCCGCTTGCGGTTTGGCGAATTCGACGGCTAGGTCGGGAAGAGATGAAACATCTGGGATTTTCCAGGGCTCTGAACCGTTTGCTATATATCCATCAGAGAGGAGCATTACTGGCACTCTGTAGGTCGTTGCAATCCGTGCGGCTTCGAGGGCGATCGCGAAGCAATCACTCGGTGTGGAGGGCGCAAGGACCACAACTGGAGATTCGCCATTCCGCCCGTACATCGCTTGGAGGAGATCAGCCTGCTCGGTCTTCGTAGGAAGTCCTGTGGAAGGCCCACCACGTTGAACGTCGATGATGATCAGTGGTAATTCAAGCATCACGCCAAGGCCAATCGTCTCGCTCTTGAGAGCAAGTCCTGGTCCGGAAGTGGTTGTGATTCCGAGAGCGCCACCATAAGAAGCACCTAGGGCGGCGCCAATGGCTGCGATTTCGTCCTCTGCTTGGAAGGTGATGACGCCAAACTTCTTGTGCTTGGAAAGTTCATGCAAAATGTCTGAGGCCGGAGTAATCGGATATGAGCCGAGGAATAATTTGAGTCCACTTTGTTGTGATGCAGCAATCAGGCCCCATGCCAAGGCGACGTTTCCGCTGATGTTTCGATACTGCCCTGCGGGCATTTTGGCCGGCGCAATTTCATAGGAGACGGCGAAATCTTCGGTGGTCTCGCCGTAATTCCAACCTGTTTTGTAGGCGAGAATATTTGCAACCAAGATTTCTGGATTCTTTCCGAATTTTGCTTTCAAGAAATTTTCCGTGGCCTCCGTCGGGCGGTGATACATCCATGAGAGAAGACCCAGGGCGAACATATTCTTTGAACGCTCGGCTTCTTTGCGTGTCAGTGAAAGTTCGGAGAGAGCAGCAACAGTTAGCGAAGTGAGTCCAACAGCGTGGACCTTGTAACTTTCCAAAGTTCCGTCTTCGAGTGGGTTTGTTTCGTATCCCACCTTGGAGAGATTGCGAGTGGTGAATTCGTCTAGATCGACAATGATGGTTGCTCCGCGCGGAAGGTCGCGGATATTTGCTTTGAGCGCCGCTGGGTTCATTGCGACCAAGATGTCTGGAGCATCGCCAGGGGTCTTGATCATGTGGTCAGCGAAATGAAGTTGGAAAGATGAAACACCGGGCAAAGTTCCTTGCGGAGCCCGAATTTCTGCTGGGTAATTAGGGAGCGTTGACAGATCATTTCCCAGGCTGGCCGTATCCATCGTGAAACGATCGCCAGTGAGTTGCATGCCGTCGCCGCTGTCTCCAGCGAATCGAATTGTTACTTGATCTAAGGAGACTACGGGTTTCGCCACCTATAAATCTTCCCACTTTGCGCTGAGATGTAAACCTTGAAAGCGAAACTCTCAGAGGATTTTGATCATACTAGAAGGAAATGAGTGCTAGCAGAAGAATTGTCGCTATTGGGATCCTAGTATCTGCCAGTATCTTTTTATCTGGGTGCGCCGTGGGAGCTAGGCCTTGTGGGATGAAACTGGGCACTGGGAATCAATCCTTCACCTCGACATAGTTGATACTTGACGAGTTAGGAAAACAAAAGGCTCAAGCGATTAACTTGAGCCTTTTGCAAAGCAACCACATGACGATGGAGTAGAAATGTTAGCACTTTCAACAGGTGAACTCTTTCCACAAGGTCAAGATTTTCAAATCACTTTACGTTCAGCCGAAGACTACTTTGAGAATCTGCGGCTCTAGCTCATTGGATAGAGCAACCATATGACGATTGGCCGGTAGCGGGTTCGAATCCCACCAGTCGCAGTCAGCGAACGGGAGATCGGATTCTTCGTCACAATTCGATGCCCTCTTCGCGTCAAGCAACACACGAAGTAATGCACTGAAAAAGTGCGCCTCGTGGGATGAGACTGTGCACTGGAAATCAAATAACAAAGGGATTCAACCCGAAGGTTAAATCCCTTTGCCTGCCAATCTGAAGGTGCAATAATTATGATACAAATTCGTATTACTAATAGTTATCAAACTGCCCACGTGGGAAAGCGGCTTGTTAACAAATGCATTTTCAGCAGGGGTTTGCCAAGTGACATAGAGTTCATTGGAGGTGTGCTTTCCCGGTTTATGGAAAGTGGCTTCGGTAACTTGCAGTAATTGTGGTTGGCCTCTGTATGGAGAGTCGACCTGTCCTAACTGTGGCAGTACCGAGCAGAACACCAAACTTTCAAGATCTCCTTTGGATCGGTTGCTGTTCCGAAAGCGAGATAACAAATCTAGTTGAAAACAACTAGTACGTTTCTATTACGACTTAGGGCTAGCAGAAAATAGAAACCGCACAATCCAGTTGGGAACAGTAAGGGCTTCTGGAGTTCTTAAACTGCACCTTAGGCAATCGAGAAGATTTGAAAAGTCGCTTT
>Ga0207933_1000068_pt1 | contig 100041 bp, 87 predicted proteins | sample NGESurdeep092012_4_FD_184488 | JGI IMG/M metagenome (GOLD analysis project Ga0207933, IMG submission 184488) | Arctic peat soil microbial communities from Barrow, Alaska - NGEE Surface sample F53-3 deep-092012 (SPAdes) | ecosystem: Environmental > Terrestrial > Soil > Wetlands > Peat ... | reverse complement strand
CAGGCTGGTGGACTACATTACGCTTCGGCTACGCCTCCGCTTCATTCCGTCCACCAGCCTGTATCCAAAAATCAATTAAAAAGTCTACTTTAGATATGTACTAAAAAGGGGAAGCCTACAACAATATTTTGTTAATAACGTGTGAATAGCCGCCATGCATTAAAACATTCCTAATAAGAAATGATTTGCAAAGAAGTATCTTTGCAGCGGTTTACGATACAGGGTTTTTCTTTATGTAACCTATCTTAAGAATCTGGTATGTTTATTGTTTTTAAGTAAATTAGTGATTTTTCAATTGGTTTTTAATGGATTAGAGAGGAGGTATTTATAGCTTGGACCCCAAAAAAAATTATGCTCAAAAGATTTTTTAAAAATAAGTATGCTCCCCGTTGGATCATCTTCTGCTGCGATTTAATCCTGATTACCTTTGCATTTTTGTTTTCTTTTTTGTTGGTTCGCCACCTTCTTCTTGACGTTAAAGGAGTTTTGAATTTTTTACCGGCACTTTTAATTAATATTTTTGTATATGGGTTCTGTGTATTTTTTTTCCCAATCTATAAAGGGATTATTCGCTATTCTGAGATTAATGATATTATAAGAATTATAAAATTTGCTTCATTGCAATTTTTATTATGGTTAACTATTTATTTCTTTGATACTAATGCAATTGTTACAGGATCCCTACCCATCCCTTTATTAATAATCAATTTATTTAGTGTCATCTTCATTTTAGTCATCTTCCGATTGATGGTAAAAGAGGTGTATTCAAAGGCTGCCCAGTCAAATTTATTGGCAGTTTCAAATGCTATCATTTACGGGGCAGGGGAAATGGGCCAGGTTACGAAACAAATTTTGGAACAGGATGTAAAAAACAAAATGATTGTTGCGGGTTTTATTGAAGACAGCCCTTCAAAAATAGGCAAGAACCTGGCGGGATTGCCCATTTATAATGCCTCAAGCCCACGGTTGGCCACCCTTTTAAAACAGAAGAAGGTTACCGACCTGTTTATTGCTATTGATAAATTATCAGTAGAAAAAAAGATGGCTATCTCTGATATTTGCTCCCCTCTTAATATAAAAATTAATGTAATACCCCATGCTAATGAATGGCGTGGAGGCTTATTTGAAAAGAAGCAGGTAAAGGAACTCAATATCGAAGACCTTTTAGAAAGGGATGAAATAAGTTTGCCTTTTGATATGCTTCAGAAAACCTATCAGAATTCAACGATAATGGTAACAGGTGCTGCAGGTTCCATTGGAAGTGAAATTTGCCGGCAGCTTTCCAAATTCACTTTCAAAAAATTAGTATTATTAGATCAATCTGAATCCGGATTATTTGACCTTGAATTTGAATTAAAAAAGAACAATCAAAAGCAACAATTGCGTGTGGAAGTAGCTTCTATCAGGGATGCCGCAAAATTGAAGAAAGTTTTTTCCCTCCACAGGCCTGATTTCGTTTTTCATGCAGCTGCTTACAAACATGTTCCCTTGATGGAAACCTTTAGTAGCGAAGCAGTGCTTACTAATGTTTTAGGGACTAAACAAGTCGCTGACCTTGCGATTGATTTTAGGGTGAAAAAGTTTGTGATGGTTTCTACTGATAAGGCAGTAAACCCTACCAATGTAATGGGAACTACCAAGCGGGTTTCAGAGATTTATATTCAATCTTTATGCGACAGGGCTGATTCACAAACTGAGTTTATTACCACCCGTTTTGGAAATGTGTTAGGTTCAGCAGGAAGCGTTGTAAGGACATTCGATAAACAAATTAAATCAGGTGGCCCCATCACTATTACCCATCCTGATATAACCCGTTATTTTATGACCATTCCTGAGGCCTCAAAATTAGTATTGGAAGCAGGGAAAATCGGTAAGTCAGGTGATATTTTACTTTTTGATATGGGCAATCCTGTTAAGATACTTGACCTTGCAAAAAGAATGATACAATTGGCGGGGCTAAAACCGACAGACATAGCAATTGTACAAACCGGGCTTCGGCCGGGAGAAAAAATGTATGAAGAATTGTTTAAGGATTCAGAAGAATTTGCTGAAACATACCATCCAAGAATTCTCCGTGCAAAAAAATGCCCTAACTTAAATGATGAATTTAATTCCCTCATGGTGGAATTAGAAAAATCAGCTCTTTCACACAACAATGAAATTATTCCTTTTATATTAAGAAAAATGGTACCTGAATTTAATTCAAGCGGAGGTTTGAATACAGTAGTTTTGGAGAAACAACTGGAAGTGGTAGAGAATTAATAATTACGCTAAAATCAATTGTTAATTACTGTTTTTTATAAATTAGATTTTGTTATTATTTACTCTTTTACTGGAAATATTCGTTTTGCGGCATGATAAAAAACTGTAAATAATGTAAATAAATTTACCTTAAAGTTTATATTTAATATTATTCTTTTATCGTACTGGTATTATTTTTGACTTTAAACACGATTAATTATTCAATAGTAAAATCCCTGCATGAAAAGATTACTTTTTTCTTTTGTCATATTATTAGTTGCTTTCTCAGCTAATTGCCAGGGGTTTCATCTGAATTTATTTGTCGGCACGTCTAACTACCAGGGCGACCTTCAATCAAAAAGATTTACTTTTAACCAGGCTCATTTTGCAGGAGGTGTAGGGCTATCCTATATATTTACACAACATTTTGCTGTAAGAGCAGATTTTAAAATCGGTAAAATTTCCGGGAATGATAAATACAGTAAAAATATTGTAAGAAATCTCAACTTTACTTCGCATTTAACCGAAGGGGATATTGACCTTCAGTATTTTCTTACTCCGTTAGGAACCCATTCGCTTACTCCTTATGTTTTTGCAGGGTTAGCTTTGTATCATTTTGACCCTTATACTTTTGACAGTACCGGCACGAAATATTATTTGCCGCCTTTAAGTACAGAAGGCGAAGGGTTTGTTTCTGGAACGAAAATGTACAGCCTCACACAGATTGGAATTCCATTTGGCGGAGGTATAAAATTAGCATTAAGTGATAATCTTAATGTGGGCGTTGAATTTGGTATTAGAAAATTATTTACGGATTACCTTGATGATGTAAGTAAAACATACGTAGATGAAAACCTTTTACTTGCCAATCGCGGTGCAAAAGCCGTTGAACTTGCCTATCGTGGCGATGAAGTAAAAGGGGGTTCTTTAGTTTACCCAAATGCCGGTGCACAAAGAGGAAATCCCGGTTCTAAAGACTGGTATTATTTTACAGGATTTACCTTATCCTTTAGATTAGGCAACGGTTTGATAGGAAGCGGAACAGGAAAATATTCGGATTGGGATTGCCCCAAAAGTGTACTTTAATCATATTTTCGAACGGAGTTATTTTATGTTCATATTTTCAAATCAGGTTTCTCTCCAGCCTCTTAGAAAATCTTCTATTTTCATCCTTTTTTTTCCTTCAAGCTGTATTTCTTTTAAAGAAATAAAACCATCCTTTGCTGAAAATTTTAAAAAAGTTTTATGGTCAGTAAAGTATTTCCCTGGTTCTTTTATTTCATGGCTAATTTCTTTTTCTGAAGAGAAGATTTTTAATTTCTTGCCATTCAAAAAAGTATAAGCTGCAGGATAAGGAGAAAGGCCGCGAATAAGATTGAAAATTTCTACAACACTTTTATTCCAGTCTATTTCACAGGTTTCAGTAAAAATTTTTGGCGCATGGTGAAGTATTTGATTTTGAATGGTGATTGGAGGATTTTGGGAAATTTCTGTGAGTTCCACCTTAGCTAATTCATCAATAGTTTGTAAAAGTAATTCAGCACCAATATCTTTCATTTTATCGTGTAATGACCCGGCAGTATCGTCACCTTCTATTTTTATTTTTTCCTGTAGCAAAATATTCCCGGTGTCTATTTCGTGCTTTAATTTAAAAGTCGTTACGCCCGTTTCCTTTTCACCATTAATAATTGCCCAATTGATAGGCGCAGCACCGCGGTATTGCGGCAATAATGAACCATGAAGGTTAATCGTCCCCATTGGCGGCATGTTCCATACAATTTCCGGAAGCATGCGAAAAGCCACTACTACCTGAACGTCTGCATTTATTGATGTGAGCTTTTCAATAAAACCGGGGTCTTTTAATTTTTCAGGTTGTAATATTTTTAAATTTTTTTCTTTGGCAAATATTTTTACGGCGCTTTCAGTTAGTTTCATTCCCCGCCCGGCAGGTTTGTCGGGCGCTGTTACCACACTCACAATATTGTACCCTGCTTCATACAATTTTTGTAAGGAAGCAACAGCAAATTCAGGTGTGCCCATAAAAACGATTCGTAACGGTTTTTTCAAGATTGTGTGGTATTTAATTGCCTTTCAAAAATTAAAATCTATATTTTTTTACAATTTCTTTATTCGAAATCTTTATATAATAAATATTTTTTCCTCATTTTTTTATAATTAGTTAATGCCGGTTCCCAACTTTTCCTGATGTCTTTTTCTGAGGTGCCATTTTTTAATTGTTGCCATAATTCATTATTTCCTGCCAATTTATCAAAAAATGAATTTTCCATATTCCCTGATTTTGGGGTAATGAAAAACTTTTCTTTATCAGGAAACAAGCGATAGGCTTCCATCAGCCATTTTAGTTGAATTTTATTATCAATTTTTTTCAAAACTTCCTGTGGCGTACCTGATAAATTCCATCCATAACAAACTTCTCCATAATGCTTGCTGCTCTTTGCTCCTTCGGTTGGGTTAGGAGTAAATGAATATAAATTTTTGGGTAATGATGGAGCACCAAAAACCTGGAAAGGTTTATCCGTTCCTCGGCCTTCGCTCAAAGTTGTGCCTTCAAAAAAACAAGTAGAAGGATACCAATAGACTGATTGAATATCCGGCAAATTGGGAGAAGGTTTTACGGGTAAAACGTATTTGCTGTTGTGGTTATAATTCAGGCATTTAATTACCAGCAAATGAAATGGGCTATCAGCTGTTTGTTTTGCGTGCTGGTAATATGCATATTTTTTATTGGCAGAATCACTTAGCCATTTTTCGCCCGCCATCATTTTTGCATATTCGCCCAAAGTAAGCCCATAAACTATCGGAATCGGGTTCATTCCCACAAAACTTTTATATTTTTCCTGTAGAACAGGGCCATCAACATAAAAGCCATTTGGATTGGGGCGGTCAAGAATAATAAGAGGAATAGAATTCTCGAATGCTGCTTCAACATATTTTTGTAAAGATGAAATGAACGTATAAAAACGTACGCCCACATCCTGAATATCAAACAACATTATATCAACACCTTTTAGGTCTTCGGCTGTGGGCTTATCGTGTTTTCCATAGAGGCTGACTACTTCAATCCCTGTTTCTTTATCAATTGTGTTTCCCACTTTTTCACCGGCATCAGCATTCCCACGAAAACCGTGCTCTGGCCCAAAAATCCTGACAATCTTTACTCCTTTTTTCATTAATGTATCTACTAAGTGAGTATTTCCAACCATAGATGTTTGATTGGCAAATAGAGCCACGTTTTTACCTTTTAAGTATGGCAGGTAATCATTTAATCTTTCCGCACCGGGAATAATTCTTTTTTGAGCGAATCCGGTTAATGTAATTAGCAGTAAACCAACAAATAAGAGAGATTTTTGTTTTATCATTTTCAAATTGAATTTCAAAAAGCTATGGAATGTAAAATAACTTAAAAGTTGTGATTGATACAGATAAAATTTGGGTGCATTCTGAATTGTCGCCGGTTGGTGGGGACACCAACCGGGGCAGCCTGCCGTGGGCGGTGTCTCCACCGCCCACGAGAAGAACAGCAAAGCGTCAATTTGTAATGCACCCTAAAATTATTATAAAAATTAATCTTTTCCTGAATAAATAAAATATTATTGCCAACTTTACCCGGCACGAAATACTTTTTCATAATCAGTATTTCCATTTTTAATTTAACAAAATAAAAAAATTATGAGCAAAGCAAAAAAAGGCGACAATGTGAAAGTGCATTACAAAGGGAAATTAGTAACCGGCGAGCAATTTGATTCAAGCGAAGGCAGGGAACCTCTTGCATTTACAGTTGGTGCCGGGCAAATGATCAAAGGTTTTGATGAAGCCATTCCGGGTATGGAACCAGGTGAGAAAAAAACCATCAGCATTGCTCCTGAAAATGCCTACGGTGAAAAGAATTTGGAAGCAATCATTGAATTTCCAAAGTCTAATATTCCTGAAGATATGAAACTGGAACCGGGTATGAAACTACAATTGCAAAACCAGGCCGGGCAACCCATTCCGGTAGTAGTTACTGAAGTAAAAGATGAAGTGGTTATATTAGATGCCAATCATGAACTGGCAGGAAAAGAGTTGATTTTTGATATCGAATTAGTAGAAATTTCTTAAAGTTTTTTATTACAAAACCATTGTAAAAAAATAGTTCAATTCTTTGCAGAGATTGGCTAATTAACAGAAAGGCTTTAAGGTTTTGAAGGATATTAATTTTTATTCTGGCAATCTTAAAGCCTTTTGGCTTTGTGAAGGGATGATCCATTTTTTGTAACTTTGAAGTAAACCTTATATTATGAAAACAGAAACACTTTCTCTATCAAAAAATGAAAAAATCCAAGCCGATTTTCTCCCTTTGATGGGAACGGATTATGTAGAATTTTACGTTGGAAATGCAAAGCAGGCAGCGCATTATTACAAAACTGCTTTTGGCTTTCAATCACTGGCTTATTCAGGGCCGGAAACGGGCGTAAAAGACAGGGCGAGTTATGTTATAAGGCAAAATAAACTCACGTTTGTACTCACAACGCCTATTAAAACTAACAATGAAATTTCAGCCCATATTTCCAAACACGGTGATGGAATAAAAATGCTTGCTTTAAAAGTGGAGGATGCTACAAGTGCCTGGGAAGAAACTACAAAACGGGGAGGCAAAAGCTATATGGAACCAACAGTTTTGAAAGATGATGACGGCGAAGTAGTGATGAGTGGCATTCATACTTATGGCGATACGGTCCATTTATTTATTGAAAGGAAAAACTATTCAGGTGCTTTTATGCCGGGTTTCAGAAAATGGGAGAGTGCATATAATCCAACAGATACGGGGCTTTTATATGTTGACCATTGTGTGGGAAATGTTGGATGGAACCAGATGAACCCCTGGGTAAAATTTTATGAGGATGTGATGGGTTTTAAAAATATTCTGAGCTTTGATGATAAAGATATTTCAACCGAATATTCTGCTTTAATGAGTAAAGTGATGAGCAATGGAAACGGTTATGTAAAATTTCCTATAAATGAACCGGCTGAGGGAAAAAAGAAAAGCCAGGTAGAAGAATACCTTGAATTTTATAATGGCGAAGGCTGCCAGCATGTGGCACTTGCTACTAATAATATAATTGAAACAGTAACTGAATTGAAAAAGCGGGGAGTAGAATTTGTAAAAATCCCTGCCAGTTATTATACAACGATTTTGGACAGGGTAGGGCATATTGATGAAGATTTGAAACCCTTAAGCGAATTAGGAATTTTGATTGATAAAGACGATGAGGGTTATTTACTCCAGATATTTTCAAGGCCCGTAGAAGACAGGCCCACACTTTTTTTTGAGATAATCCAAAGAAAGGGTGCAAAAAGTTTTGGTAAAGGAAATTTTAAGGCTTTGTTTGAGGCCATCGAAAGAGAACAGGATGAAAGAGGAAATTTATAGAATTTTTTTTACTTCATTTTAATTTTTATCAATAATAAAATTATTTTTGCGTTCTATAGAAGTTCAATTTGTTAACCGATAATGCCTAATAAAATCTTCCGCTATTTATTTATTTTCACTATTTTTTCCTTTCGAAGTTATTTTACCTGCGCACAAACTTCGTATAAGCCTACCCGTAATATTTCTTTTAAAATATCTGCTGAATTACGTGCAAGGGAAGATTCCCTTGAGAAAGAATTTAAAGCAAAAGGTTTATCGTGGCCTGTTAAGTACATGTATATCCGCAGTTTTAAATATGACGGCCAATTGGAAGTTTGGGTAAAAAATGCGGCCATAGAAAAATATAAATTGTTCAAGGCATATAAGGTTTGCCTGCAAAGTGGCGCGATCGGCCCCAAAAGGATGCAGGGCGATTTCCAGGTGCCGGAAGGGTTTTATTATATCAATGAATTTAATCCACACAGTGCTTACCACCTTGCTTTAGGCCTGAATTACCCTAATATGTCAGACAGGATTTTAAGTGATTCCTTGCGCCCGGGCAATGGGATTTATATCCATGGAAGTTGCGTGTCTGTCGGCTGTATTCCTGTTACCGATAGTGATATTGAGGAAATCTATATTATCGCCAGTTCTGCAAAAGCCAGCGGTGAAGATTTTATACCGGTTCATATTTTCCCGGTAAGGTATAATAGAAAAAAGTCTTTTGAATTCTTCACTAATTATACATCAAATAAACCCTCTCTTGAAAAATTTGAATTGCAGTTAAAATCCGCTTATGATGATTTTGAAACTACCAAAGAAGTTCCGGTTGTAATGATTGACAGGATGGGAAATTATGTAGTTAATTAAGAATAAGCTTCCTAATTATACCAACCTTAGTAAACCAACAAATAATCTTAATTCTTATTTTGGTTATAACGGATATCCATAAACGATATTAGCCATTTAAAAAAGTGCTTTACTGATTATTGGTTATCAGCATTTGAATGGTTTCTTTGGTTTTTTGTTCTAGAATAACTTCTTTGCCTTTTGAAAGCCTTTCGACAATTTCAGGTGAATAATGCCTGATTGTCAGAAGTTGTAAATCCTTTTGTATCTGCACATCAAAAATAGCAGATGACCGTAAAGCGATTTCTTCTATTTTTTCAGAAATCCCATCAACACAAATCATCAAACTTATTGCTGTATTTTGGGTAAGATTAGGCCTAATATTCAATTCCCTTAAAATTTCATTCAAGAAATTGATTGGCTTTCCTTCCACAAAAGAAAAGTCAATTGTTTGTAAAGTAATCAATACCTGGTTTTGCATATTTACAATCATTGGTGGCAAATGATTATCTGGTTTTTTTGATATAACGGTGCCGGTTAAATGTAGGTCTAAAAAAGGCCTGACAAAAAGAGGAATATTTTTATTTTGTAATGGCTTAATGGTTTTTGGATGTATTACCTGGGCGCCATAATAAGCCATTTCAATTATTTCTTTGTAACTGAGTTCTTCAATTGTTACTGCATCTTCAAAATCTTTTGGGTCTGCATTCATAATGCCGTTTACATCTTTCCATATCACCACACTTTCTGCATCGAGTATTTCTGCAAAAATAGCAGCGGTAAAATCACTTCCTTCACGGCCAAGAGTGGTACTTTCATTTTCATCTGTGCTGGCTATAAACCCTTGTGTAATTACAAAATTATTTTCGCTGAATAATGGTATCAGTTTTTCTTCCACCTGTTTCCTTGAAACTTCCCAATCAATTTTTCCAGCCCTGAAAGTGTCATCCGTCCTCAGCAGGTCTCTTACATCAATCCATTGGTTTTGAAGTTTTTTTTCATTTAAAAAAAAGGAAATCAATGTAGTGGAAAGCAATTCACCTGCACAAACAATCTGGTCGTAATAATAATTGTAATCCTTTACAGGCTTATCATGTAGCAGCCATTCTATTTCAGTAAAGAAGTCATTTAATTGGTTAGTTGCTTTTTCCCAATTCAGGGTAATCAAATATTTAACCTGGTCAAGGTGGTATTTTTTAATCTTTTGAAAAAGATGCAATGCATCTTCATTTCGTTCTTCATAAAATGCATCCACTACTTTCTCCAGGGCGTTGGTCATTTTCCCTATTGCTGAAACAACAATAAGGATTTTTTCATCTTTGTGGTTTTCCAGAATGGGTACCAGGTTCATTATTCTTTCAAAACTATTTATACTTGCACCGCCAAATTTAAACACCTTCATTTTCTCATTTTTATTTCTAGGTTCTTAACTTATTTTCAAACTACTTTTTCTAAATCCTTATTCGCCAATTGACCGCAAGCTGCATCAATATCTTTTCCCCGGCTTACTCTAAGCCTTACATTAACACGGTGTGCAGCGAGATAATCCATAAATTTTTGAGTAGCTTCTTTATCAGGTTTTTGGTAATCAGCATTATCGATAGGGTTGTATTCTATCACGTTAATCAAATGAACCGGAACCTGGCGGTAAATTTTTATCAAATCTTCTGCATCCTCTATAGAATCATTTTCATTCTTAAATAAAATGTATTCAAAAGTTATATCGTTTTTTGTTTTATCATAAAAATAATTGAGTGCATCTATTAATGATTTAATATTATTAGTTTCATTAATTGGCATTAATTCGCTTCGTTTTTTATCATTCGCCGCGTGAAGTGATAACGCCAGGTTGAACTTTACTCCATCGTCGCCTAGCTGCTTTATCATTTTAGAAATACCGGAAGTAGAAACTGTAATTCTCCTGGCGCCGATTCCCAGGCCGTCCGGCGCATTTATGCGTTCAATGGCTTTTAATACATTTTTATAATTTAACAGGGGTTCCCCCATTCCCATAAAAACAATATTGCTTAGTTTTTTACCGTATGTTTTTTCGGCCATCTCATTCAGTAAAGCCGCTTCGTCATAAATTTCATCGAAAGTTAAATTACGTTTCCGCTCCATAAATCCGGTTGCACAAAATTTACAACTAAGGCTGCAACCAACCTGTGACGAAACGCAGGCAGTTTGCCTGTCTTCTACAGGAATTAACACGCCCTCTACCAAATGCCCGTCAAATGTTTTAAACCGGCTTTTTATGGTGCCGTCATTGCTGTACTGTGAATAATTACTTGTTAAAGCGGGATAAGAAAAATTCTCCGAAAGGATTTCACGAAGTTCTTTGCTAAGGTTGGTCATATCTTCAAAACTGCGGGCATGCTTTTTCCAAATCCATTCCCACACTTGTTTTGCCCGGAATTTTTTATCGCCTATTGATAAAAAATATTCTGTCAATTCATCTAAAGTAAGTTCCCTTATATTTTTTTTCGCAGCCATTTTGCAAAGATGTATTAATTGTTACATTGTTAAAAGGTTTTGTTTGTTAAATTGATGAGGAATGAAAATATTTATCTTGCAACTTCTTTAATGTAAAAATAATGGAAACAGTTTATGTAATTGATGCTTTAAGGACGCCGATAGGCAGGTATGGTGGGGCTTTGAGCTCAATTCGCCCTGATGATTTACTTGCAGAAGTTATAAAAGCATTGGTAAGGAGAAATGGAAAAATTGATGTAAATGAAATTGAAGATGTAATAGCCGGGGATGCAAACCAGGCTGGTGAAGATAACCGGAATGTAGCGAGGATGGCGGCTTTGCTCGCAGGTTTACCTGTCTCTGTTGCCGGGAACACGGTGAACCGTTTGTGCGCAAGTGGGCTTCAATCAATAATGGATGCATCCCGGGCTATTATGTGTGGCGATGGGGATATATTTTTAGCAGGAGGCGTAGAAAGCATGAGCCGTGCGCCTTTTGTATTGGGCAAATCAGAAAGTGCGTTTGGCAGAAAAGCTGAGGTTTATGATTCTACGATTGGGTGGCGTTTCCCTAACAAAAAATTAATTGAAAAATACTATCCTTATTCAATGGGTGAAACTGCAGAAAATGTAGCCAAACAGTGGAAAATTTCACGGCATGCGCAGGATGAATTTGCATATGAAAGCCAGCAAAAATATTTTGCCGCCTTAGCAACCGGGAAATGGAAAGATGAAATCATTCCTGTTGAGATTACGCCTAACAAAACTGATAAGATAATTTTTGATACAGATGAACACCCGCGCAAGAGTTCTTTAGAAAAATTATCTCAGCTAAAGCCTGCTTTTGTAAAAGATGGAACTGTTACCGCAGGGAATTCTTCAGGTATCAACGATGGAGCGGCCATGCTTTTACTTGCCAATGAAAAAACTGTAAAAAAATACGGGCTTAAGCCCATGGCAAAAGTGGTTAGTATGGCGGTTGCTGGTGTTGATCCTGCAATTATGGGAATAGGCCCGGTAGCTGCATCCCAAAAAGCGCTAAAGCGTGCAGGCATTACCGTTAGTAACCTCGATTTAATAGAATTGAATGAGGCTTTCGCTTCTCAATCAATTGCCTGCATTCATGACCTGGGCCTTGATTTGGAAAAAGTAAATGTAAACGGAGGTGCCATTGCGTTAGGGCATCCATTGGGCTGTAGTGGTTCGCGCATCGCTACTACATTATTGTATGAAATGAAAAGGAGGGAAGTACGTTACGGGTTAGCCACCATGTGTGTCGGAGTAGGGCAAGGCGCGGCAATAATATTTGAAAATTGTTAATGCTCAATGCTACCAAACTTCATAAGACAGTAATTCGTTTTCTTCCTGAATGCGCCTGTTTTCCTTGATAATTGCGCTTATTGCCGCAGTTGCAATAAATGCTGCGGCAAAGAAATAAATTGCTGCGTGGTTTTTTTTCTTTTTATTTTTTTTGATTTTAGCCATTTCCTACAGTTAAATATAATACTGCAATTTAATAAATCAAAGAATTTTAAAAAAGTGCTTTTAATATTATTTATTCACTATAGAATGTATTTTAGAGGCAATTGCATCAATATCCTGTTTATTCATGCAATTAAAATGGCCTAAAGGGCATTTCTCAATTCCATATTTACTACAGGGCTGGCACTTTAATCCGGGAACAATAATATTTTCATAAATAAATCCTTTGTGCCCTTCCATAAACCTGCTTCCATAATAGGGTTCTACATCCAATTTAGGCGAAGTGGTTCCCCAAATTGCCAATACCGGTTTTTGAAATGCACATGCAATATATTGTAAGCCGGTATCGTGGGATACTACTAACCGGGAACGGCGCACCAGGTCTGCAGATTCATTGAGATTAAATTTTCCACAAGCGTTATAAACTTTAATTGGGTCAACTTCTGCAACCATTTTTCCTTCTTCAAAATCGGTTTCTCCACCAATTAAAATAATGGGGAAATTGACTTTACTACACAATTCCTGAAGTTTATAAACAGGTAATTTTTTAGTAGGGTACGATGCGCCAATTACAATGGCAATATACCCCGCGATATGTGAGGTAGGAATATCACTTTCATTTACTTCATCTTCTTTAGGAATAAAATAATCTAAGCCATAGCCATCATCTTTTACGCCAAAATGTTCAAGAGTATTCAGGCTTCTTTGAGTAATATGAATGCCAGGCATAAAATCAACATGGAACTTAGTGAGGAAAAATTTCTCGATTGTTAATTTATTAACTGTAAAGGATTTTATTTTTAATGCTCTCTTTATTTTCCCCGACCGCAAATTATCCTGCAAATCAATAATGTAATCATAGTTTTCTTTTTTTAGGCTTTCAATTAAATCATTCAAATTGCTATCAAAATAAAAAAACTTATCAATATATGGATTAGAAGAGGTTACTATTTTAAATGAGAGCTTCGTAAGAAAATGAATCTCCGATAATGGGATTTGATTTTTCAAACAGCGCAAAACAGGTGAGGCTAATACTATATCGCCAATGGACGAAAAACGAATGACAAGAAATTTAATTTTCTTTTTTTCATCCGGTGAAAAAGTTTGGTTTCTTTTATAGAAATTTTTAAAGTTCAATAAATTTATTTTTTGAAAAATCTTTGGAATAGAGCCTTTGCAGTAAACAAACAAATAGCTTGAATTCTTAATCAGCCAATGGCTTAGGTTTCTTTTTTGACATAAACACTTTCCATAAAACCGGAAATGTAGTTACTATGATGATGCCCACGATAATCACTTCCAGATGCTGTTTCAAATCAAAATTAAATTCTTTCTCCACAAATTTTTGGAGAAAATGGCCTCCTAACAACATGCTTCCCACCCAAAGGAAACATCCCAAAAAATTGTAAAAAGCGAATTTCTTTTTATCCATTTTTACGATACCGGCAACTATAGGTGCAAAAGTTCTTACAAAAGGGACAAACCTGGCAATGATGATTGCCCCTCCGCCATTTTTTTCATAAAACTCATGGGCTTGTATTAAATGTTTTTTCTTGAATAAAAAGGAATCTTTCCGTTCATATAAAAAAGGGCCGCTTTTATAGCCAAACCAATATCCTACAAAGTTTCCGAGAATTCCGGCTATCATGATCAATAGCCATAAAATTCCAAGGTCAGCCCATTCATTATTTGAATTAAACAATGCAGCCGTTACAATACTTTTACTGTATATGCCGGTTACAAAAAGCAAAGCATCGCCGGGAAGAAAAAAACCTGCAAAGAGGCCCGTTTCTGCAAAGACAATAAATATTATCATCCATAATCCACCATGTTCGATATAAAACTGGGGATTTAAAATGTCTTTAAAAGTGATACCTAAAATCTCTAAAAGAGGCACTGTTACTATTTTTAATGATGGCCAATATATATTTTCGAGATAAAGAAACAACAAAAAACCTTAATAGAAATAGAAATTGCTAATCAGCAACAAAAGCCAACGCTTTAGATTCATCAAATTCGCCTTCCCATTTAGCAATAACACAACTGGCTAAAGTATTTCCAATCACGTTAACCGAAGTGCGCGCCATATCCATCAATTCGTCAATCCCGAGGATAGCCATCACGGGCCAGAAAGGTAAACCAAAAGATGAAACCGTTCCTAATAAAATAACCAAAGAAGCCCTCGGCACTCCGGCAACTCCTTTACTGGTAAGCATCAACGTTAGCCCCATTATCAATTGTGCCCCTATGCTCATGTGGATTCCTGCTGCCTGGGCTACAAAAACACTTGCCAGCGAAAGATACAGAGTAGTGCCATCAAGATTAAAAGTGTATCCGGTGGGTAAAACAAAGGATACAATTTTTTGAGGTACGCCAAATTTTTCCATATTTTCCATGGCTATCGGAAGTGCAGATTCAGAACTGGTAGTGGCAAATGCAATGGCAACGGGCTCAGAAACTGCCCTGATAAATTGACGGATCGGAATTTTTAAAAAATACGCGATAGAGAATAGTACTATTCCAACAAAAGCAAGAAGTGAAGCATACAAAGTAAGCAGCAATTTAACTAAAGAGAATAGTATATCTAAGCCAAGGTGGCCAACGGTTACCGCAATAGCAGCGCCTACGCCAAAAGGCGCAAAGTGCATAATAATGTTAGTGAATTTAAACATTGTTTCTGCAAGGCTTTCGGAGAACGCAAGCATAGGCTTTCGTTTTTCTTCTTTAACCATCGCAAGCCCGATCCCAAAAATTATACTGAAAACAACGATTGGCAAAACATCGCCATTGTAAATGGATTTTATAATATTTTCAGGAAAGATGTGCAGGATCACATCCTGCCATGTTTGGGTAACTGTTGCGGGCAGTTCTTCATGAAAGCCAGGCGGAATGTGAATGCCCACCCCAGCCTGGGAAATATTAATGGCAATTAGCCCGATGATTAAGGCAAAAGTGGTAACAACTTCAAAATAAACGATTGATTTCCATCCCATTCTTCCAACTTGTTTCAGGTCCGAATGGCCTGCTATGCCTACTACCAAAGTTGAAAAAAGAATAGGTGCAATAATAGTTTTTACCAATCGCAAAAAGATCTGGCTAAGGAACCTTAAATCTTTTGCAAATTCAGGAAAGTCAACCCCTATTTCTACTCCTATGGCCATGCTTACTAAAATCCAGGTGGTAAGTGAGCGCTTATAAATGGCAAAGAGAATTAACGAACCAATAAACACCCATCTTAAGGCTCTTAAAAATAATGGGGAAATACTATTAAAATTATAGATATCAATGAGGTGAAAAGCAACCGTGATGGTGAGAAGAATAAAAACAATTATGATACTTTTTCTTTTATTCATAAAGAAAGTTGATTGGCATGCTCAAAAATAATTAATAGGAAGATAACTTTATTTTATGCAATAATTATATTTTAAATATTAAAAAAAGCCAGTGAAGCAACAAATTAGCACGATTTCTGTTGTATAAAAAATAAGCCTATTCAAATAATTTTTTAGGATTTTTTTTGAATAAAAATACTCTCACGCTTCTCAATAATAAAAAAATCCATTTTTTTAACTCGAACGAAAAACTAAATATCATGTTTACAAAACAACAACTCCTTCCATTTCTGAAGTATTCAATTCCAGCAGCGATAATCTACCTTATTTCAGTAGTTATTTTTCTAAATGATGACACATACACAATGACCTGGGTATTATACCTTGGTAACGTTTTATTTGCGGGGGTAATGGTATTTTTTGTTGTCAATTTTAATAACAAGTCTGACAACAGCTCACACACTCAAAAGGTAATAGCATCAGGATTGGCAACAGCATTAATAGGAACAATTATATCTTGCCTGGCTATTTTTATTATTTTGGCAATAATGAAACCTTCCAGTTATAGTTATGTGGCAAATACTGCCAGTGAATTAGCAAAACCTGCTCCAGCATTGGATGGTAGCGCTCATTCTTTAATGTTTATCTTATTTATGGATGCCATTTTCGGAAATATGTGCACAAGTGCATTTGTTTGTTTCATGCTGTCCAATATGATTAGAAAATACCAGCCTGAGGAACCCTCAGTCATTAGCCCGGAAAAACAGGCAAGTTCCTAAACCTTTTTTTATGTTCAAATTTTCCACAATTTGAGCAAAAAAATCTTTTTTAAAAGGCTTAATAAATGTAAATTTATAGCGGGATATAATTTTTTTTAATAAAAAACTTGCACTATGAAATATACATTTTTACTCTTAAATATTCTTCTCGCTTATTCTTTAAATACTTTTTCACAAAGCGGGACAGCTTTCGCAATAACCGGGCAGGGAAAAGGTGATTTTAACTGGAGCGATATCAGGAGCATTGATATGGCTTCGGGAAATGTAAATTCTGTGCTTTTTGAAAATGGGAAAACCAGTTTTTCCTTTATTAATGCAGAAAGCAGGTTGCCGGTTGATAAAACTTCGATTAACATCCCTGCATCCGTGTCGCAAAAATTAAATGGAACTATTTCAGGGCAAAAAATGGTTACAGCTAATCCATCGCCCACTTTATTAATGAGCGCAGCCATCGCTTATGATCAAAAACATGGGAAATTATTTTTTGCTTCTATGAGCACCGGCCAATTGATATGGCTCGATATGAAATCAGCAAACAGCGCACCTGTATTTTACACGATCGAAAAACCTTTGATAGAAATTTTAAAACCAGGTGATGAAGCTTTTAATATTACCCGTATGACTATTGGGGCTAACGGTAATGGTTATGCGCTAACTAACGATGCTAACCATCTTATCAGTTTTACCACGGGAAACAAAACAATAACTACTGACTTGGGAAATATAGTGGATGCCGAATCAAACAAAGGAATTTCTATTCATAACAGTTGCAGTAGTTGGGGAGGGGATATAGTGGCGGATGCTTTTGGAAAATTATACTTATTTACCGCTGCCCACCAGGTTTTTGAAATTGATGTAGATTCAAGGATTGCGTCTTACAAAGGGAGTGTGCTTAATTTACCCGGAACTTTTTCGCTAAATGGAGCTGCAGTAGATAAAGACGGAAACGTAATAGTGAGCAGCGCCAGTACATTTGAAGGATTTTATAAAGTAAATATGAAAGATCTTTCCGCCACTAAATTACCAACTACCGGGCAGGTTTTTAATGCTTCAGACCTTGCGAGTAGTTACCTTTTAAACCAAAGCCAGGCCACAATGGGAACAGCGGTTTTACCCCAGATTGATGTAATTGGGAACCGTCTTATTACGATCTATCCAAACCCGGTAAGCGATGGCCAGATAAAAATTTCTTTTGATAAACCTGTTGCAGGCGAATATAAAATTGAACTCAGTGATTTGGATGGTCGGCTGATTGAATATAAAAAAGTGTACATAAAATCTGCAGGGCAATTAGAAAATTTTAAACTTCGAACCAAACCTGTAAAAGGGCTTTATTTAATTAAAGTAACGGATATCAACAGCAAAAATATATTTTCGGATAAACTGATTATTGAATAATTTTTGTCAAATTACTAGCCTTAATTTTTCAAAGCCACAATCCTTAATCTTTTATAATCAGCATACCATTTACCATCACGGTAATTTGTGGCTCTTAATTGTTTCTCTGCATCTTCCAAAATGATTTCAACATATTTATCGCTTAAACCTTTGAGATAAGAACTGGCAAACATGTGAAGCCAGTTCTTAATTCCGTTATCATCTTTTAATAAAGTATCCCGGTCAAAATGTGTGGCAAAAATTACCCTAAAATTATTTTGTTCCAACAAGGAAGCGTACTCTGATAGGGACGGGAAATACCAGGTTTCCGTTTTTGAATTTTCAGAAAAACCATTTTTAATTAATGCGATTTTAAGAGCATTTACAATATTCCCAACATTTCCTTTGCCTCCAAATTCGGCAACGAACCTCCCATTTGGCTTTAAGCAGTTATAAATTTGTTTTACGGCTTTTTCTTTTTCTAAAACCCAATGCAAGACCGCATTGGAAAATACCGCATCAAATTTTTTATTAAAAGAAAAACTGGTAGCTGATTGTACCTGGAAATCAATCAAAGGGTATTTTTGCCTGGCAGCTTCGATCATTTCCTTTGAGTTGTCAATGCCAGTTACAAGTGCGCCTTTCTGCCTGATCATTTCAGCTAAATCCCCTGTTCCACTGCCAAGGTCTAAAATTTCTTCGTCATTTTTGGGATTAAGTAACCCGATTACTTCTTCGCCATATTTTGAAACAAAATCATGCTTTTGGTCATATAAATTGGTATCCCATTTCATTTTTTAAACTAATTATTTTTTATTGATTTACAAATGAATTACGCTTGAAAAGTAGTTGATTCATAAAATTTTTACGAACCCCAAAATTAGTAAACTGCTGCATTTAAAATTATAATCATTTCTTGTTAGGTTATTTCAATAGTAAAATCGTTATTTTTGGAAATATTATATTTATGGTTATGAATACTGATTTAGAACATGTTAAATGCCTTATTATTGGATCTGGCCCGGCGGGTTATACAGCTGCAATTTATGCTGCCAGGGCAAACCTGAACCCGGTGCTGTACCAGGGAATACAACCAGGCGGCCAGCTTACTATTACTACTGAAGTTGAAAATTATCCAGGTTACCCTAATGGTATTCAAGGCCCTGATATGATGATTGATTTTGAAACCCAGGCTAAAAGAATGGGGACTGATATTCGTTATGGATTGGTAACAAAAGTAGACTTTGGTTCCTACCCATGTAAAGTATTAGTTGATGAAGAAAAGTGGATAAGTGCCGATTCTATTATCTTAGCAACAGGCGCCAGCGCTAAATGGCTTGGAATTGAAAGCGAACAACGGTTAAATGGATATGGTGTGAGTGCTTGCGCGGTTTGTGATGGCTTTTTCTTTAAAGGAAAAGAAGTTTGCATTGTCGGGGGCGGCGATACAGCTACCGAAGAAGCTCTTTACTTAAGTAAGATTTGCAGTTTTGTTCACATGTTTGTAAGAAAAGAGGCCATGCGTGCCAGTAAAATAATGCAAATGAGGGTTTTGGCAACAAAAAATATAAAAGTGTATTTTAATACGGAAGTTGTTGAAATTATTGGAAAAGAAAAAACAGAATCTGTCCGGATAGTTAATAGTATTTCAGGAGAAAAGTCTGAAATACCCGTTAGTGCTTATTTTGCGGCAATTGGCCATCAGCCCAACTCTGATATCTTTAAAGGATGGCTTGAAATGGATGAAGCAGGTTATGTAAAAACTTTGCCCGGCACAACGAAGACAAATATCGAAAGTGTTTTTGCAGCGGGCGATTTACAGGATAAAATTTATCGGCAGGCAGTAACCGCAGCAGGTTCGGGATGTATGGCTGCTCTCGAAGCTGAAAGATTTTTGAGCGCGCTGGAACATCAGGTTCGCTCTGATCATTTTCAGGCGGTTGCCAATAAAGGCGAAGATTAAAAAAATAGAAAAAGTATTAAACATTTCAATTATTAAACACCTTTATGGTTTCTGTTCAATTGCATAATCTTTTATTCAATGCATTTCATGGTATTCACCAGGAAGAAAAGGTTTTAGGCAACGAATACATGGTCGATGCTATTTTAGAATTCCATGAAAGCGATAAAGAAATTGAACATATAGATGAAACCATCAATTACGCTACTGTTTACGGTATCATTAAATACAACATGAGCATTCCAACGCCTCTCCTGGAAACAGTTTTGATGAAAATCGGCAATGAAATTCATCAAAACTTCCCCAGCCTAAAATCCATCTCTATTTCTATAAAAAAATTAAACCCTCCCATCGAAGGAATGCAGGGTTATGCTGAAGTATGCTGGCACAAACAATTTTAATAGGTTAATGATAATTTCTTTTTAATCATTACTTTTTGAAAATTCTCACCACTTCTCCACCACCCGAGGGCAGGTTTAATTCCAGTTTATCGGATGAAGTAACGCTTATAGTTTCTTTAACTAATTGGTTCGGGTGATTTGCTCCATCAGGTGCATCTTTATAAATTTGGGCAATATAATTTCCTGGGGATAAGAAACTTAAAGGGACGCTAACTGTGCGGGGTTTGCTATTATTAATGGCGCCCAAATACCAATCATTTCCTTTTCTTCTGGCAATGCAAACCCATTCACCAACTTCTGCTCCCGGCACAACTGTTTGGCCCCATACGGTTGGCACTTCCCTGATAAAGTCAAAGCCAGGCTGCCCTTCGTATGCTTCAGGATAATCGCATACCATTGACATGTGGTTCTCCAATACTACATACATAGCCAGCATGTGGCAGCGGGTAGCCAGTACGTGCGGCCTCGTTGCCAGGACTTTAAAATCATTTTGGGGCATGGCTCTGAATCCGCCCAAATGATAATCAGTACATCCTGCAAGCCCACGCGTAAAAGGGATGCTGATATCATCGTCCGGGGTTATCAGGTTTCCCCATTTATCATTTTCATAATTCAAAGTGCCCTCCCGGGTTGATTCATTTGGATAAGTGCGGCTTAATCCGGTTGGTTTATAAGCTCCATGAAACTGAATTTCCAAGTGATGCGCCGCGGCTTTTTGTAAAATCTCTTCCTGAATCTTCACCATTTCCTGGTCATCGCGATCTAAAAAATCAACCATCATCCCTTCAATTCCCCACTTCTCATACAAGGCAAAAGCACTGTCTATTTTTGGATACAACGCCTGCCAATGAACCCAAAAGCGCAACCTCACACCTTTGCTTCTTGCGTAATCGCTTAATGCCTTTATATCCAGCCCCGGCCTTGGTTTCGTTACATCTGTATTCGGGCCCGGCGAATACTGAATTCCATCATTCTGGTACCAGGCAACCTGCCTGTAACCAATCACCGTGTGATATTGAATACCATTGCGGGCACAGAAATCAATATAATATTTTTCAAAATCAAAATTCTCTCCCGGCTCCCAGGTAGTATCTGGCGATATATCTCCGTTCCACCAATGGAAAGTTGCTTTGCCGGGCTTCAGCCAACTCACATCTTTTATTTTGCATGGCTCTGCCAGGTCAGTAAGTATATTAGATTCAATTAGCGCGCCGATGCGGTCGCTTATCATCATCACGCGCCAGGGAGTATGATGCGGAAGGCCAGCTTTTACTTTTATGAGTTCCTGGCCAGGCAATGGAGTCAATTGGCTGGTAAGCATTCCATTTCGTTTTATAAGCGACATGCCGGCATAATCTAACAAGTTGGCTTCTGTGATAGCCATGTACACTTTGCCCGGAAATGTAAAAAGGGCAGGCATATCCATCAAAGTATCGTTCTTAATATCTTTCAAAGGCATTACATCATAACGGTGTTCATGCGAAGTAGTAAAATTTTCCAGGAAAGCTACTCTGGCTATCGGATTTTCTGCTAAATTGAAAGTGCTGTTTTCATCGGTTAGTGTAAATTGTTTTGAGTTTTTTTCTTCCGGTAATTCGTAGCGAAATGCTACCCCATCGTTATACACCCGAACCTTTAACCATATCAGCCTTTTTTTACCACTACTTTCCAACATTGGGATAGCGGCCTCTTTATAAGTATCAATTACTTTACTCGTTTTCCCTTCGGGTAATGTGTAATCATCAACCCCATCTATAATTGTGACAGTTCCTGCTTTAATATCATTGCCGAAAAAATCGCCGCCGACAAAAGTTAATCCCAGTGAACCAGGTTCTATTAAGATTTTATTTTTATAAGAAACAGAATATTTAGGATGCCCTTTTATAATTGCGAAACTAAATACTAATTCTTTGTCAGGTGATGAAACAGTTGTTTTTGTTTGAGCAAAGAGATAGCCAAAACAGGATAGCAATAAAAGAGTTATTGTTATTTTCTTCATAACCAGAGAATTTGAAAACAAATTACTCTAAAATAATGGTAATAAGGATATCCCAATATGAGATAAATAAAGGCACTGTTGCTATAATAAAATAAAATCAAATCACCTTCAAAACAATTTTGCCTCTTGTGTGGTGTGATTCAATTTTTTTTTGCGCTTCTGCTGCATCTTTTAAGGGGAATATTTCAGTAACAACCGGCTTTATTTTTCCTGAATCTATAAGCCCTGATATTTGTTGTAAATCCTCCGGAAGAGATTGTGCCAAATAGCCAATTATCATTATATTTTTTTCTTTTGCAGCTTCCTCATTTTCAGGCTTTACAGTAGTTACCAATCTTCCGCCTTTTTTAATTACCTGTAAAGAAAGTTTTTGAGTTTCGCCACCGATAAGGTCAAAAACCAGGTCAACACCCTTTATTTTTTTTTCAAACTTTTCAGTTTTGTAATTAATGACTTCGTCCGCGCCCAGGCCATATAAGAAATCAATATTTTCTTCAGAAGCAGTGCCAATTACATAAGCCCCTTTCCATTTTGCAAACTGTACAGCAAAAGTTCCTACGCCGCCGGCTGCTGCATGAATTAACACCTTTTGACCGGTTTGTAGATTCCCATGTTCAAATAGACCTTGCCATGCGGTAAGGCCCGCAAGTGGAACTGCCGCCGCTTTATCATGGCCTATGCTTTTAGGTTTGCTATTTACCTCGTTGGCTTTTACAACCACATATTCTGCGTAAGTGCCATTGCGGGTTGGGTCCGGGCGGCTGTAAACTTCATCGCCTTTTTTAAAATTCAAAATATCACTTCCTACTTCCTCTATTTCACCAGAAACATCCCAGCCCGGAATTAAAGGAAGCTCAACTGGAAATTTTTTATTAGCAAGCCCAGCGCGTATTTTCCAGTCTATAGGATTAACCCCGCTGGCATACACTTTTATCAGTACTTCGTCTTTTGCTGGTTTGGGAATTGGTGCATCTTCATATTTCAAAACTTCAGGCCCACCAAATTCATGTATTCTTATTGCTTTCATTTAGTACGTTTTTAATTTAGCCCAATATTCTATCCAATAAATCAAGCTATGATTATAAACATACTTGCCTACATGAATTGTGCCTGAAAGTATAAATTTTATAAGCTTTTCTGTAGAAAATTAGAAATGAGCACAAAATAGAATTTTTAAAAAAAGAAGAAAGAGTTTTTAAAAAAAAGAAAAAAGAAATGTAATGCCGTAATTCTAATTGGCAGTAAACAAACTTTTATTCCATATTTATCTTTTTTGCCACATTACTTTTTTTCATTTAGCTTTGACATTTAATGCAACTATCCACCAAACATCTCCTGGGCATTAAAGATTTGCAACTCCGGGATATTGAATTAATTCTATCTACAGCCACTCAATTTAAAGAAGTATTACAAAGGCCCATAAAAAAAGTGCCTTCGTTGCGCGACACTACCATCGTAAATTTATTTTACGAGAATTCTACGCGCACAAGAATTTCTTTTGAGCTTGCTGAAAAAAGGCTGAGCGCTGATACATTAAATTTTTCCGCCTCGGGTTCCTCAGTTTCCAAGGGTGAAACTTTATTGGATACGGTAAATAATATTCTTTCGATGAAAGTGGATATGGTAGTGATGCGGCACAGCGCCAGCGGAGCGCCTTACTTTTTAGCCAAACATATTCCGGTTGCTATTATTAATGCCGGTGATGGAATCAATGAGCATCCCACGCAGGCTTTATTAGATGCCTTTTCTATCAAAGAAAAACTGGGTAAGCTGGAAGGGAAAAAAATCGTTTTGGTGGGCGATATTATGCATTCGCGGGTGGCCCTAAGTAATATTTATTTATTAAAAAAAGCCGGAGCAGAAGTAATGGTTGCCGGCCCGCCAACTTTAATTCCAAAATATATTGCAAAAGCATTTGACATAAGGGTAGAATATAATTTAGAAAAAGCGCTGCAATGGTGCGATGTGGCCAATATTCTGCGCATCCAGTTAGAAAGGCAAAACCAGGTTTTATTTTCTTCTTTACGGGAATATAGTTTAGCTTATGGTGTCAATAAAAAATTGTTGGATAGCTTAAATAAAGAAATTGTAATCCTTCATCCCGGGCCGATAAACCGTGGAGTAGAAATTGACAGTGACGTGGCAGATTCCAAACAATCCATTATTTTGCAGCAGGTAGAAAACGGAGTGGCGATAAGAATGGCTGTGTTATATTTACTCAGCAGTAAACAAACTTTTAATTAAGATTTCTATTTTAATCAAACCAATTATGGAGCGAATTTGTTTATTTCCCGGAACCTTCGATCCTGTTACACTTGGGCATACAGACATTATTGAAAGAGCCCTTCCCTTGTTTGATAAATTATATATCGGTGTGGGAAGAAACAGTAATAAACTTCCTATGTTTTCTGAAGAGCAAAGATTAGAGTGGCTCAGGGAAATTTATAAAGATGAACCGAAAGTAGGCGTTCTCGCTTATGAAGGTTTAACCGTTTCGTGTTGTAAAGAAGTGGGCGCTGATTTCATTTTACGAGGCATTCGTTACGTAAATGATTTTGAATATGAAAAAGCCATAGCCGATATGAACCGGAGTTTGAAAAATAATGTAGAAACTATTTTTCTAACCACATTGCCAAAATATACTTCCATCGCAAGTACTTTGATAAGGGATGTAATTCGCAACAATGGCGATATTTCTGAGTTTCTTCCTAATGTGGTGAAGAAGTCTGTTTATTTGAATAAGTTGTAAGTGATAAGTTGTAAGTTGTAAGTTTTGGGTTGTAAGTGATAAGTTGTAAGTAAAAAGATTAAAGTAATGTCAATCTGGTTTCATAAAAATATAACTATTGAAGATTTTAAAGGAATTGGTGCTAACACGATGGCGGAATTTCTTGATTTGAAATGGGAAGAGATTGGCGATGACTTTTTAAAACTATCGATGCCGGTAAATGCAAAGACACGGCAACCTTATGGCTTTTTACATGGCGGTGCTTCCTGCGTTCTGGCTGAAACCGTTGGCAGCGTTGCTTCTGCGCTGGTAATAGACCGTGAAAAATTTTATTGCGTAGGATTGGAAATAAATGCGAATCATTTAAAAAGTGTTAGCGAAGGAAAAGTAACTGCGATTGCAAAGCCTTTGCACCTTGGAAAAACTACCCACGTTTGGGATATTAGAATCTATGACGATAAAGAAAAACTTTTTTGCGTAAGCAGGCTTACGGTTGCCATCCTTGAAATAAGAAAATAAAAATTGGCTTTATTTGCAATTGCTCTTAATTAGCGGAACGTCCCGTGCCGGAGACGTTCCTGGGAAAAGGAGTCAGAAATTATTTGTCTTAATTCTGCTTGCTTAGGATAGGGTATTCTCATTTTCTTTATTGTTTTGGCGCTTATTGTCTGCAATTACCATAAGAACTATTTCCCTCCACAATCACCCTTTCCTCTTCATTTAATCCATACAAGTCAAAAACCAATTGATTGATTTTATCATTGGTATATTTTATTCTTGCTTCTAATCGATTAAGTGGTTTTCAGACCTATAAGGTTTTGAAAACCTTATAGGTCTTTAAGAAATTTGATATTAACTTAGTTCTTTCACATCTAAAATGAAAAATTTAAGTCAATTACAAAAGTTGTGATTTGCTTTCAACTTTTGATATTAACTTAGTTCTTTCACATCTACGAACTTCCCACTTCTCACCATATTTGAGTTGTGATTTGCTTTCAACTTTTGATATTAACTTAGTTCTTTCACATCAACTTTCATACCGACAACACTACCATTTCCGTTGTGATTTGCTTTCAACTTTTGATATTAACTTAGTTCTTTCACATCAAACAGGCTCAGTCCCAACCGCAAGCATATTGTTGTGATTTGCTTTCAACTTTTGATATTAACTTAGTTCTTTCACATCAAAGAATGCAAGCAATAACAGAGAGAGAGGAGTTGTGATTTGCTTTCAACTTTTGATATTAACTTAGTTCTTTCACATCAAACATTAGGAGGAGACCGCCTAGGCGCTGGTTGTGATTTGCTTTCAACTTTTGATATTAACTTAGTTCTTTCACATCTTTCAAATTCTTCTTCGGTATAAACAGCGCGTTGTGATTTGCTTTCAACTTTTGATATTAACTTAGTTCTTTCACATCCTTCTTTGGTTGTCGTTATCTTAACATTTTCGTTGTGATTTGCTTTCAACTTTTGATATTAACTTAGTTCTTTCACATCCAGTTTCTATTACACCAACACTATAATTTAGTTGTGATTTGCTTTCAACTTTTGATATTAACTTAGTTCTTTCACATCGTATTACCAAATCCAAGCATAGCATGGCCAGTTGTGATTTGCTTTCAACTTTTGATATTAACTTAGTTCTTTCACATCTGTTGTTTAATTCGCCTCTGATCTTTGGTGGTTGTGATTTGCTTTCAACTTTTGATATTAACTTAGTTCTTTCACATCGTACAGGCAGTTTATACACAAAAGGTATCTGTTGTGATTTGCTTTCAACTTTTGATATTAACTTAGTTCTTTCACATCATTCATAAACCCATTATGAATACCCGGAGGTTGTGATTTGCTTTCAACTTTTGATATTAACTTAGTTCTTTCACATCTGAAAGCAGATTTACAACGCTATGAAGAAAGTTGTGATTTGCTTTCAACTTTTGATATTAACTTAGTTCTTTCACATCCCTAGTACATATCTTTCTTGTTTGTCTAATGTTGTGATTTGCTTTCAACTTTTGATATTAACTTAGTTCTTTCACATCCTGTATCGGTTACGCCATTTAAGCCATGCCAGTTGTGATTTGCTTTCAACTTTTGATATTAACTTAGTTCTTTCACATCTCATTGGTTGCATTAAATGTAAAGAAGTAGTTGTGATTTGCTTTCAACTTTTGATATTAACTTAGTTCTTTCACATCTGAAACCCCTTGGCCTCTCCATTGCGTTGCTGTTGTGATTTGCTTTCAACTTTTGATATTAACTTAGTTCTTTCACATCAATTTTGTTCCCGCCGCGTTTGATTCCGCTGTTGTGATTTGCTTTCAACTTTTGATATTAACTTAGTTCTTTCACATCAGTAGTCAGCCAAGTAAGCATATCCTGTCCGTTGTGATTTGCTTTCAACTTTTGATATTAACTTAGTTCTTTCACATCGATACAAACACAACAGACGGTACCTGGATAGTTGTGATTTGCTTTCAACTTTTGATATTAACTTAGTTCTTTCACATCTATCGCTATAGTCATAAGCATCTGGGTACTGTTGTGATTTGCTTTCAACTTTTGATATTAACTTAGTTCTTTCACATCCATTAAGCCAGGAACATTTTAAACTAAAATGTTGTGATTTGCTTTCAACTTTTGATATTAACTTAGTTCTTTCACATCTTAGATAAATAGGGCAATTGAGGCTGTTAGTTGTGATTTGCTTTCAACTTTTGATATTAACTTAGTTCTTTCACATCGGTATTCCAGATGATTATGGAACAGTTCCTGTTGTGATTTGCTTTCAACTTTTGATATTAACTTAGTTCTTTCACATCACTTTCACCAAAGAAGCCCATATAACTTCTGTGTTGTGATTTGCTTTCAACTTTTGATATTAACTTAGTTCTTTCACATCTTTCCTCAAAATCATAGAACTGTTGCGTGGGTTGTGATTTGCTTTCAACTTTTGATATTAACTTAGTTCTTTCACATCTTGTAGTTGCTTTGACACCTTCACCGATAGTGTTGTGATTTGCTTTCAACTTTTGATATTAACTTAGTTCTTTCACATCGATACACACACAACAGACGGAACCTGGATAGTTGTGATTTGCTTTCAACTTTTGATATTAACTTAGTTCTTTCACATCCAGTAGCATTGATAGAGACAGTAGACGACGTTGTGATTTGCTTTCAACTTTTGATATTAACTTAGTTCTTTCACATCTGGCCAGAAAGGTGGACTGAAAACAAACAGTTGTGATTTGCTTTCAACTTTTGATATTAACTTAGTTCTTTCACATCCTGGCAGAAAAGCAAAGATGAAAAAGGCTAGTTGTGATTTGCTTTCAACTTTTGATATTAACTTAGTTCTTTCACATCATGTACGTTTATAGCAACGACAGTTCATCAGTTGTGATTTGCTTTCAACTTTTGATATTAACTTAGTTCTTTCACATCCAGAAAAGGAAACAATAAGAGAATACTATAGTTGTGATTTGCTTTCAACTTTTGATATTAACTTAGTTCTTTCACATCAACCTCTTAAAGTTTTTAGTTTCCCATTCAGTTGTGATTTGCTTTCAACTTTTGATATTAACTTAGTTCTTTCACATCAGTACCAATATTAGCATATTGGGAAATATAGTTGTGATTTGCTTTCAACTTTTGATATTAACTTAGTTCTTTCACATCTTTAAAGCGATTTGCCCGCACGACATTCCATGTTGTGATTTGCTTTCAACTTTTGATATTAACTTAGTTCTTTCACATCAAATACATAAAAATAAAAACAACAAAAACAGTTGTGATTTGCTTTCAACTTTTGATATTAACTTAGTTCTTTCACATCTTAATGGTGAATTAGATGAACTATATTTTCAGTTGTGATTTGCTTTCAACTTTTGATATTAACTTAGTTCTTTCACATCAAGGCTTATTATCGCGATAATACGGGCACTGTTGTGATTTGCTTTCAACTTTTGATATTAACTTAGTTCTTTCACATCGAAAGCAGAAAAGTAATTTGCAATGGCACCGTTGTGATTTGCTTTCAACTTTTGATATTAACTTAGTTCTTTCACATCATACACACACAACAGACGGCACCTGGATACGTTGTGATTTGCTTTCAACTTTTGATATTAACTTAGTTCTTTCACATCGATACGAAATGGATGCAGACACGCACCAAAGTTGTGATTTGCTTTCAACTTTTGATATTAACTTAGTTCTTTCACATCCAACAAGCACTATCAAGCGCAGGATTGATGGGTTGTGATTTGCTTTCAACTTTTGATATTAACTTAGTTCTTTCACATCAATGACGCAATGGACGCAGTAAACAAAACAGTTGTGATTTGCTTTCAACTTTTGATATTAACTTAGTTCTTTCACATCGATAATCATTAGCGACGTACCGGCAATTATGTTGTGATTTGCTTTCAACTTTTGATATTAACTTAGTTCTTTCACATCTATCTTCCTGCGCTATACCGGTGATTTTTTCGTTGTGATTTGCTTTCAACTTTTGATATTAACTTAGTTCTTTCACATCACGTTTGGCTGAAAGGTAAGTTAGTATAGCGTTTGAACTACTTTTACAGGAATAAAAAAATGAACCTTTTTTCATCTTTTGTTCCTGTTTTTGTTTAGAATAATTCGAGTTGCTGGGAGGTTTCAGGGCCTTCAACTATTTGATGCCCCCTGAAAATTTCCATCATTCCGAATTGTTTATCAGTGATGGTTAAAATGCCGACATGCCCTTTGGGAGGTAAAATGGATTTTACTCTTTTGATGTGAACTTCGGTATTTTCTTTACTACTGCAATGCCGTATGTACATGCTAAACTGGAACATGCTGAAACCATCGGTCATTATTTTTTTCCGGAACTGGGTATAGTTCTTCTTGTCCTTTTTGGTTTCTGTTGGTAAATCAAAATGTACTAAAATCCACATAATGCGGTAGGCATTTAGGCGCTCATACATGATTGGGGAGTTGTTTCTACATCTTTAACGAATACTTATCCGGCTTTATTTTTAGCAACAGTAAAAGAAGAAATACTGAAGATTCTTATTTTACTGCAAGACGGGATAAAGCATTCTTCTTGAATTACCTTCAAAGCATTTTGCAAGGGATGCCGTGGTTCGTTGTGCAGCATTCATCAGCGGGCTTTTCTGCCCATCAATCATTACATCTATTGCCGGAATTGAAAGCAATTCTTTTTTCATAGAAGGAGTCATTTCCAGGAACTTCCCATTGCCCTTGATAATTTTACAAACTACCTTATCTACATAAGGCCGGTATGGTTCCATGATATCATCCGCAAGGCAATAAGCATTGTATTGGTTCCTGTGAAAAATTCCCAATGTCGGCAAAAGCCCGCTTGCTACGAGGTTACGGGCCATCAATGCACGCAAAATGGCATAGCCATAATTTAATAAATTATTGGGCGGCAACCCATACCGTTCTCTTTTAAATTTCAGAAAATCCGGGAAAAGATGTTTCCAGTAATATATTGCAGCTTTTGCTTCGCAATTACTACTATCGCCGCTCTTTACAACTGTAGCAAGATTGAGCAGGTATTTGTTTTCTATTCTTTCTTCTTTTAAAAGTGATGCCTGGTTTTCTATTTTTGCGCTTACAGTTTGTTGCCATAGTTGCTTTTTTAAAGGAGCGGAAGCAGCTATCTGAACTTTAAATTTCTGGCTTTGCAATGTATGCCCGTCAAGGCAAAGTTGCAACCCTACGGGATGATGTGTATTGTCGCAGGTAATTACAGCCGTATTATTCGCTAATAATTTTGCTAATAAAGATTGTGTAATGGTTATTTGCTGGTGGTCAAGAATTACTATACCGACATCTTCAATGGGCACCGATTTGGTTTCGCCACTTTCCTGCATCTCAATTACGATTTGTTCATTGGTGGTTTTGAGATAAGCAGGATTGCCAAAATATAGTGTGCGTTTGATCATATTATAAAGCTATTGGTGAAATATTACCTAACCTATCTACCTTTAATTTTATAAAATTTTCTTTTATTACCCGATCACCTTCTTTTGTTTTCTCAGACTTGCTTAAGCTTTCGAATTCGCCTTTCTCAATTATTGATGCGACTGTCATTGGCAAAAAATAGCAAGTAGAAGTTGAAGAACTTTTCATAATATAAATCTTATCGGCTATTTTTTTCTTATTGTTCCAATCTATTTGATTAAGGTTCTCTCCTTCTTCGGGAACATACACCAAATCTCCAGGTGATAAGACAACGTATTTGCTATCGGGACTTTCATCATGAATGGGTAACCCTTTTGCTAAACGCTCTATGCAATCTAAAAAATTAGGAGTGCTGTATTTCCTAATATTTTTTTCTTCTTCCCCTGTCTTTTTATCTATCTCTTTTTTAATTTCTACTAAAAAATATTGATTGACTCCTTTATCCCCATCAAGTAATTTGTTATTTAATTCTATTTTTTGTCCTCCTTCTTTTCTTGTTACTTTATTTATTGGATAGGGCGCTTTTCGATATAGCGTTTCAAGCGCCTCACCTTTGAAAGCTTGCTTAGAATCATTATTGTATTCTAGTAAATGTTGTTTTAAAAGTCGGGTCAGCCAATTCTTTTCCAGTTCGGAATAAGGCATATTCGCTATTTTATCTTTAGTGAATGATTCATCAATAGTTACTCGCTTGGATGCATATTTTTTAAACTGCAACAAATCAAAATTCTCTATTTTATTTCCTTGTTCATCTTTCAATGGATTATTATCAAGGTATTTTAAAATTGCTTTTTCATCTCCATTGAAATTCCTGATTAATGAATCAACTTGTTTTCTGATAACAGATTTTGCGATTCTCCAATCTTCTGTGTTCCAGTTCTTGTTTTCTCTGTTTAAAAATTGGATTTGTACTTTTATAACCGCTTTAATCTCTATTCCTTTTTTATATTCTGCAAGGTGAATTTTACCTAAAGGTTGCCCAAACAGCGATTGCCTCACAGCAACCCAATATTTATCATCATCTTTTGGCGCAGTTTGAAAATGAATTTTCTTTTCCCATTTATCTTTTTCTACCTCCACCCATTTGTAATATTTATTTATAGCTTTTGAAATGAGTTTGGATGTAGGTTTGTGTGATACGACAATTGATTCAATAGCTTCTTTGGCATCTAAATAAAACCGTTCCCATGGAGCCCCAAATTCTGTCATGCCATTTTCCTGATTCTCTAATTGTTTTTTCTTATTTAATAAATATTTCCACTTTGCCCATTCGTCATATTTTGCAATATCTTTTTTATTATTGCTTAAAGAACTTAAACTGTTCAAATATTTAATGTGACTGCGGCTTGTGCAGGCAATTACCAAAGCATCCAAGGCGTGGTGCCGATGGTCAATGCGTTTGTAATCTTTAGCAAAATGATAATCGCCTTCTTTATTTTCGTTTGGTAGAATAAGAGGTTCTCCCAAAATGCCCTCTAACCTTTCAAAACGTGGCTTTAGTATTTCTTTCCACAATTTATTTAATCCCCATTTATTTTTAAGGTCTGACGTTATACTTCCTGAAGAATAAATAACTCCTTCATCTGTTTCATTTCCTATTGCAATAGGGCGCAAAAACTGAGCAATATTTTTTGAAATATATTTAGTATCGTTCATTTGCCTTTCAATAAAATCTTCAGGCACTTCATAAAGCTTCAGGTAGCGCTTTTTCTTCTTATTTGTGAATACTTCTTCTGCGAATCTTTTATAATGATCTAACGACAATACAGTTACTTTTTTGCCATCGGTTAAATTTATTTCTCTGCCCTGATATTCTTCAATAAACTGAATAGCAAGCCGGTTATCCTTCATCGCATTTACTTCGGCTTCTACGACGACTTTATTTCCGAAAGAATTATCATAAAATTTTGCTTTTGGTATTATGTGGTCTATCTGATATTTTTCCGTAAATAACTCGCTGAGCGGGATTGCTTTGCCTGTATATGGCGATTGATAATTTTGCTCTGCCCAATGCCTGTATTTTTCTATGTCGGCATCTTTTACAAATTCTGCATTACTCTTTTTAAAAAGGGTATCAAAAATTTCTTCGCCTTCTTTTCCGCCGTTCTCTTTCCAAATCCTGAACTTGTCAATATCAGATGGAGAATCTGCATTAAAGTTTGGATAATTTAATTCTTTAAGAAGGTTAGCTACTCTTTCTCTTTCGACCCTGTTTTTTATATTAGCCTCAGATATTTTTTTTCTGTCTTCATTATTGTTTTTCATTTCCCTTCCCAACTCTACGTGTATGTAATCGGGGCGACCTAATTTTTCATTTTTCCAGATGTCTTTTACAAGGCTTAGTGTTTCTCTTATTATTTTTTCAACTACTGGATTGCGAAGCGAATTGTATGGAATAACCTCTTTTATTTTAAAATCATCTATTGTTTCGTATTTGGATTCGTTGGCTCTTTCACTATGGCGACCATAAACAACGTGTGCGGCTATATAAGTAGGCAAACCGGTAAATTGATTAACTGTACCAAAGTTAAGTTTTAATATTTCTTCTCTTACTTTATCAGAAATCGTTTCATCAAATTCACCATCTATTATTTTATTGATTCTTTCTGTAGTGTTCTTATTAATATCATCGCTGTTCCAATACTTTCCGATACGCATTAAAGGCAAAAGTTTATTTATGGCTTTTGAAGATAATGATGCATATTGGCTTTTAAACTCAGGTAATTTTGAGATATGTTTAATAATCGATTCGGGGAAATCAAAATATTTTTTATTGTTTAAAGCATTCACAATTTCTTTTTCTTCAGGTAATGAATAAACAATATGCCACAATTGATTAAATAGTTCTTTATTGCTTAGATATTTTTCTCCTTCTTCAATAAAATTATGTTTCTTGAATATTTTCCTGAATAAGGCTTTGGTCTCATTTCCTATAAAATTTTTATCATCAGGATAATTGAGTTTGTGGTCAAATGTTTTTTCTCCATTTTCAATCTTATCTTTCTTAAAGTCAAATAATCTCAAAATACTATCATGAGTAACCTCAGCAGAGCCATCAAATAATTCAAATAATTTTTCTTTGTTTTCAGGTGTTAAGTATTCTGCGCTTACATCAATATTTATTTTTATTTTGTTGTTTATAGTTTCTTCTTTTTTGATGATTTTTAAATTGTGAATTGTTTGCCATATTCTAAATTCCTGAAAAGAAGGTGAACTTCTTGAAGTAACTTGAATTCCTACTTCTTTTATTTCTCCATCTTTTGTTTTGTACGATTTAGTTTCATATTGACAATTTGCCAATAATCCTTTTTGAGATTTCAAACCTCTTTGGTAATAGATGATATCATTAAAAAATAAATGAAATAAATCTTTACCTTTTATTTCTTTATTTTTTTCTTTGTTGTACGTATAAAAGGAGTCTGCTATTTCAGCAATTTTAATTTTATCATCAAATTCTTTTTGATAAAACTCGCTTTGCTTTTGCCAGATTAATTTGAATTCATCTTGGTAAAATTTTCTATCAACTATTCGCTGTTTAATTGGATAGTTCCTGTCTTTTTTTATGTTTTGCAAATAGTATTCTGAAATAGTTAGATGTTCTTTTTCTATATCCTTTTCGAGAGCCGCTTTTCTGCTTTCCCAAGCATTTTGATCAACTTCAGCAATAGTATAGTTTACCTTTTGGTCTTTGGTAGTCTTTTTTGTTATCTCTACTTCTATATTTTTATTCAACCAGTCTAACGGATTCTTCCTTTTTTTAATCGCGGTAAATTCTAAGTCAGAAGTTTTGCAGGTTAATTCATAAAACGTATAATCCCTGTCTTTACCTTCCCCTTTCCCTGTTTCTGTTATTGAAGTAACGGTCACAATTTCAATCCATTTTTCATTAAGCGGGTATTTTATTTCAGTTGATTCCTCTTCAAACTTGTTATCTTTTCTGCTGCTTTTAAAGCCCCTGCGCTGGTTGTAGTGATAAAGAATCCTGGCAAGTTCAGGCAAGCTTATTTGAGAATGTATCGCTTTGACTTTAAGAAAATAAATTATCCAATCTTCAGATATTTCATATTCATCACCTTTTGTAGTTTTCATACCAGAAATCCCGAAAAAATCTGCTACTTCTTTTTTCAATTTTTCCGAAAAAGGCAAATACTCATTAATATTATGCTTATCCAGCTTTTTAAAGTCTGTTGGAAATGTTTCTGGTATCCATTTAAGAATTTTCAATGCTTCAATAAGTCTTGTTCTTCGCAATTTGTATCGCTGATTTAATCTCCTCGCGCCTCGAGCTTGCCTTCTTCCTGCTGCTTTTGATTCAGGATTCCCAGACTCGAATTTATTCATTGAATCAGCATCCATAGGAATTATCCTGCTGCCTAACTGAATAATACTTCCATTTAATGTTTCCGGATTTTCATAGGCGTTGCTTTCAATAAAAGCCCATCCTATTGAGTTAGTGCCAATATCAAGCCCAAGTATTTTTTTCATAAAGCAAATTTTGTAGTGTTTGGTAAAATAAAAATGCCCCGAAGTACGTCGAGGCTCGTGAAAATCATTACGGAATGATCCTTATTGTGATTTGCTGATGCTAAGATAAGTAACATTTTAATAATTTTATTTTAGATTTTTTTCTGCCGTTGCGCAAGTATTAAGTTTCTGTACTTTCTGCGGTTTTTTTTATTTTCTTTTTTTTCGATCAAGCTTTTTAAGAATTTAATATATTGGAATTCTATAGTTATGATTCTGAATTCATTTTTTTTATTAAACATTTCCAAAGCAATTAGTTTTCAAAGAGGATCAGATTTGAACTTCTAAGGTAATTTTTTTTCAACGGTTTGAATTAATAAAAATGGTTTTTATTCATGCCATACGGGAATTGTTGAAAATTTCCCCTATGGTTTGGGTCTCACGAACCACATTACAATATCTCTAGGGAGGAATTCAAATTTTGTCGGACATTATTGACATTGTATAGGGAGGAATTCAAATTTCGTCGGACATTATTGCCATTGTGTAGGAAGGAATTCAAATTTCGTCGGACAAGATTGACATTGTGTAGGAAGGAATTCAAATTTCGTCGGACATTATTGACATTGTGTAGGAAGGAATTCAAATTTCGTCGGACATTATTGCCATTGTGTAGTAAGGAATTCAAATTTCGTCGGACAAGATTGCCATTGTGTAGTAAGGAATTCAAATTTCGTCGGACATTATTGACATTGTGTAGGAAGGAATTCAAATTTCGTCGGACATTATTGACATTGTGTAGGAAGGAATTCAAATTTCGTCGGACAAGATTGCCATTGTGTAGTAAGGAATTCAAATTTCGTCGAACATTATTGACATTGTGTAGTAAGGAATTCAAATTTCGTCGGACAAGATTGCCATTGTGTAGGAAGGAATTCAAATTTTGTCGGACATTATTGACATTGTTTAGGACAAAATTCAATTTCTTTCAGGCAAAAAAGCCATTATTAAGTAAAACCTTGCGCCAAAATAGGATTTGGCTAAATGAGTTCATAACTCCAGTAAAGCAACAAATACCCTCAATTTTTATTTAGAACAACAGTTAGTTTTTAATCGTTATCCCGGTTTTAAAGCCAGCACCAACTAAAAAACGATCTTCTTTTTTTGAAGATGTTTTTTTGAAAATTACAAAATAAAAGTATAAGTAGTTTGCCTAATGTGGAGGTGTCTGTAAAGTTATATCATCATCATTAAAATGGATATCCGCATTGTAAAACTCACCGTCATGGCCTCCAATTGTCGTGAATTTACTTTTGAAAAAACAAGAAAAATCCATTTTAAACAGATAAGGTTTATCGGTAAAAGGAAGAATCCATAAGCGTGCTGTCTTTTTAATTGCTGCCTCAAAAGCTTCAGCTTGATTTTGATTGACATTGCTTGAAGGGTCAACATAAATGTCTGATATCTTCCTGTTATGGCCAATAATAAAATATCCTTTAAGAGATACAGAATCTCCAAGATATTGGAATGGCTTCCTTAATACTGATGCAAGATCATATTTAGATGTGGGTGAAAACTGCCTGTTACAATCAATTATGGAATCACCTTCAATTTGCAATTGGTTGTTTTCTTTAAGAAATTCAAATAAATATTTGCTCTTAATAAAACAATAAGTATTTAGTTGATTGTCGGGAAATGATTCCTTAATTTCAGTAAGCTTAAGTACAAGGTCGCCTACAGTATCAATCTTGAATTTTAAAAAGTTCCCAATAGAAAGCATTCCATCTTTAATAGAATACATTTCTCTAGCAGAATACTGGTGATTAATGGAAATAAGCACCGAATTGTCTTTGAAAAAAAAATTCTCAACTTTCTGGTCCCGGCGAATTCCACCAATAATCTTGCTCCCATCCTTCCTTTCCGCAAATATTTTAACCCATTCTGTATTTTTTAATTCCTGCGCATGAACTATGGAAATTGTAAAAAGTAAAATGTAGGTGAGGGCGATTTTCATAATAGTTAATCTTAATAGTTAGATTTTAACTTTTGAAAACGACCAATATTTATCAATTATTGCCTTGGGGTTTTTTGCAAGGAAATCAAAGCGGATTTATATTTATCTATTTCAACAAAAAAAACCATCTTTTTTTGAAGATGGTTTTTTTAAAAATGGTTTAAGAAAAATTATATGGTTGTAATGATCTTGCTTTTTGGTTTCCCTTCCATCATTTCAACGCTTCTGTTTATAAAAGTTGTCAATTCATTTCCTTTTAATAATCCCTGGGAAAGAAGAGCAAGGTCAGTTAAATTCTTTACTATTTTTTCCTGCTGATCTTTATTATCTTCTTTTAAAATATTCTGAAATATCGGGTGGTTTCCGTTTACGGTTAAAGTAACTTCTTCAGGCATATTCCCATAAAAACTTCCCATTCCGCCACCGCCGTTCATTGCCATATCTTTCATTCTTCTCATAAATTCCGGGCGCGTTGCAATTACCGGTGCAGATTCATTTGCCAATCCTTTTACTTCCACGGTTGTATGCAAATTTGGAATTTCCACTTTAAATAATTCTTTTAATTTTTCTTCTTCGTCTTTGCTTAAAACACTTTCATTATTTTCATTTTTGTCTATCAGGTTTTCGGTAATATCTGCATCAACCCTTACAAACTGAAAATCAGTCCACTTCATTTCCATATTGTTGATAAAAGCAGAATCTACAAGGGTTTCAAGCTTTACGACGATATAATCTTTCTGTTGTGCCGCTTTTATAAAACTATTTTGCTGAATGGGGTCAGTTGTATATAACATCACCAGTTTTCCATCTTTATTTTTTTGTAAAGATTCGGTTGCAGCCCTGTATTCTTCTAATGTGTAAAATTTGCCACCTCTGGCGTCTTCAAACAAATTGAATTTATTGGCTTTCTCCAAAAATTTATCATCGGTTATCATTCCGTATTTTACAAACAAGCCAAGGCTTTCCCATTTTTCTTCAAACGATTTTCTGTCTTCTTTAAAAAGTTCTTCTAATTTATCTGCTACTTTCCTGGTGATGTAAGAACCGATTTTTTTTACATTCGGGTCACCTTGTAAATAACTCCGGCTTACATTTAAAGGAATATCCGGGCTATCAATTACACCGTGTAGCAACATTAAAAATTCGGGTACAATGTCTTTTACTTCGTCTGTAACATAAACCTGGTTGCTGTATAATTGAATTCTATCTTTTTGAATTTCAAAACTGTTTTTTACTTTCGGGAAATAAAGAATTCCTGTAAGGTTAAAAGGGTAATCAACATTTAAATGAATCCAGAATAACGGCGGTTCGCCAAAAGGGTATAATTCTTTATAAAAATCCTGATAATCCTTATCAGTGAGGTCAGCGGGTTTTTTAGTCCAGGCTGGCGTAGGATTATTGATTTGTTTATCTTCAAAAAATATCGGCACTGGTAAAAACCTACAGAATTTTTCAAGCATGTGCTTAATCCTTTCCGGCTCTAAAAATTCCTTGCTTTCTTCATTTATAAAAAGCACAATATCGGTTCCGCGCTTTTTCTTTTTTGTTTCTTCAAATGAATATTCAGGGCTTCCGTCACATTCCCATTTTACCGGTTTTGCACCTTCTTTGTAACTTTTAGAAATGATCTCTACTTTGTCGCTCACCATAAATGAAGAATAAAAACCTAAGCCAAAATGCCCGATAATATTCGCTTCATTCTTTCCTTTGTATTTTTCTAAAAACTCTTCAGCTCCGCTAAATGCTACCTGGTTAATATATTTATCTACTTCTTCTTCTGTCATACCAATTCCTTGATCAGAAATGGTAAGCGTCTTTTTATCTTTATCAATTTTTACATGAATATCAGTATTTCCAATATCGCCTTTCACTTCGCCATTAGAAGCCAATGTTTTTAATTTTTGTGTGGCATCTACTGCATTACTAACCAACTCACGGATAAAAATTTCATGGTCACTATAAAGAAATTTCTTTATGATGGGAAAAATGTTTTCCGTTTGAACTCTTATATTTCCTTTTTGCATAAATCTTTTTTTATATATTTTTTGCAAAACAAATGCCATTCATTTTTATCTGCCACGATGACACCAAAAAAAATCCGCTTCTTTATAGAAACGGATTTTTTAGCATTTGATAAAATGAAAAAATTACATTGTTTTTGCCATATCAATCATGGTGGAAAGTTCGGTTACCAATTTATCATCGCTGCCATCAAAACCTACCGCTTTAAAACGGATGATTCCATTTTTATCAATTACAAATTTTGTCGGAATGCCTTCTACTTTAAATTGCTCAACTACTTTGCTGTCATTATCCATTAAAACATGGAAATCGTAATTGTGAGAAGCAATAAAATCTGAAGCGTTTTTTTCTTTTTTATCATTGGTTTCCCAGGTATCTACAAAAACAAATTTCACATCCGGATCGTCTTTGAATTTAGTAACTGTTTTTTGCATACCGGGAAAAGAAGCTTTACACGGCCCGCACCATGTAGCCCAAAAATCTACCACCACCACTTTATTTTTAAGATCTTGCATATTTACTTTGTCGCCCTTTAAATCAACCAAAGTAAAATGCGGAGCGGGATCTTTGAGCATTTCTTTTTTTAAATCCGCTACCATTTTTAAATAGCCATCTTTTTCGAGTGCTGCAATGTAATCATCGTAGCCCTTGTCTGATTGGTGTTTTTTAACGTACGCATCTTTTAAGATTTCCTTTATTTTAGAAGTAGATTTTCCATCTTTTACAAACTGTTCTAATTTGGGGATATATTTTTTGGGAGATAAAGCTTTTTGCGCAAGCAGAGCGTAAGTGTTATTTTCATCGGCACTGTTTCCTTTTTCGATTTTCAAAGCAGCATCTTCAGCATAAGGAAGGCCTTTTTTATAATTACCTAATTTATAATTTACCATGGCATAAGTATCGGCAAACATTGCGTAAGAACTTTCCCTTGATTTATCCCACTGTGATTGCGACAAATAATCCGGTTTTTTTTCGGTCGGATTTTTCCATTCTTTTTTAGCAATGTCAACAGCAGTAGTAGCCATTTTATCCGCAACATCTAAATTTTTATCCGTTTGCTGAATTTCCCACGCTGAATTATTATACATGCTTGCCAACTGGCTTCCATGAATATCATATTTTTTTATCGCGTCATCCATTCCTTTCCAGTCCTGCTTTTGTGAGTAAGAATTGATGACAGCACTTTGAAAATAGGACAATGAAGGTTCAAGGTATTTCCATGATGAATCATTTTTTATTTTTGCAGTAATATCATCCAGCATCTGCTGTTTTTTGATAAGGTCCTTTTCATCATTAAATTTTTCAATGTACCTGCCTTTGGCGAGTTTGCCATTGGGATATTTTTCTATTGCAAAATCTTTAACCAGTTTTGATTGCTGTGGAAGTTTAGCAATTGAATAAAGATATTCTAAATCCATATAGTCGTTCTCATCTTTCAATCCTGATTTTAATTTTGATTCGATCTCTTTTTGGATAAATGCAGGCGCGTTATCTTTATTAACAGCAGTATACAATATAACATAAGAAGGCAGGTTTTTATCCCTGGCATCCGGATCGGATTTGAATTCATCTTCCATATACTCAAGAGCTTTCTCATTATCAGGTTCCATTCCGGCATTTCTACCATAATACTGGTAAAACCTGGATAAGCTGAGATCAGATCCTTTTTTCAAACTATCACCATCATAAAGTTGAATCCAATAACCGTTATTAGCATTATTATCAAAATTATTATCAGCCGAAAAACTAAAGAACACAAAATTATCAGAAGTATCTGTTTTCACAGAGCCGGTATAATTATCCCCGGTTTTTTTTAGATCTAAATCATTGGTTTTTTCGTCCTTATTTCCTAAAGTATAAACAATAGCTTTTAGCGGAGAAGTAGTATTGGTAATGGTTCCCGATGGCGAATAATTAATGGTGATTACATCTCCCGCTTTAGGTTTTTCGGGAGAATATTTAAAATTGCTTTGCCCAAAAGTTTGTCCGGCACAAAATAAAAGTGCAAAAAGCAAAAGGTTTTTTATCAGCATAGTTTAAATTTTTGAAAATAAATATACGTCAAATTTTGCAGCTTTGAATTTGGAATTTCTCCATGGGTGTGTGATTCCAAATTGTCGCCGGTTGGTGGGGACACCAACCGGGGCAGCCCGCGCCGTGGGCGGTGTCCCCACCGCCCACAAACAGAGCAATCACGCGATAATTTGGGATGCACGCTTTCTCCATTTAATTCATTATTTAAAATTGTATAAAATGAAAATCAGGCTAATTTGTTTGTTTACTGTTAGGGTTTTATCAAAAAAAAGCCCTGCAATTCTGCAGGGCTTTTTAATAAAATAAGTGATTTAAAAATTAATAATTTCTAAGTTTCATTTCTACTCTACGGTTTTTTGCACGGCCAGCAGCAGTTTTATTATCAGCAATAGGATCGCTTTCACCGAAACCTGTTGCAGTAATTATGCTGGTATCTACTCCGTTTCCTATGAGGTATTGTTTCACAGCATTTGCACGGCTTTCAGAAAGTTTCTGATTTAGTTCCGCAGTACCAGTGCTACTTGTATACCCGTTTACATCTATTTTATACGAAGGGTTATCTTTTAGGATTTGTGCTACTTCTTTTAAAGATTTATAAGATTTAGCAAGCAGTTTTGAACTGTTAACCTGGAAGAAAATATTGTGGGCAGCTTTATCAACTTTCTGTACTACCACAACATCTATAACCGGGCATCCATGATTAGATGCAGGGCCTGCTTCAGTTGGGCATTTATCTTCTTCATCATTTACGCCATCTCCGTCAGTATCAGGAATTGGGCAACCCTGGTAGCGCGCTACTCCAGGTACTGTAGGGCATTTATCTTCTTCATCATTAATGCCATCTCCGTCTGTATCAGGAATTGGGCAACCATTATATTTTGCCAAACCTGCTACATCAGGGCATTTATCATCAATATCAGGAATACCATCGCCATCCCTGTCGGGGCAACCTTGTAAACTTGCAAGGCCAGCAGAATCAGGGCACCTATCAAGGCTATCGACAACACCATCATGGTCGCGGTCAGCAACCACAGGAACGGGAGGAGCAGGAACCTCAACTACAGGAGCTACGTAAGGCCTGCCAACGTTGGCGATAACTCCGAGCGAATTATAAATATTATTGGGAATGATATTGGAAGAAAGCGTCTTCCTATATTGAGATTGCAACATTATATAAACCTGGCTTTGAAGATTAAATTGAAAGCCAATTCCAAGTGGTACGTACCCTCCCCATTTATTATCATAAAAACCTGTACCGATACCAGCGGTTATAAAAGGAGAGAAAAAATGATTGTCCGATACCGGCCGGGCATTTAAAGTAGCCTCAGCTTCACCTGCAATGCCATTCCCTGGAATAGAAGTTTTAGGAAGGTATTCGTAAAAAACACCACCAACCCTTGCGGAGAAATCAATATATTTATTTAGCCCTTTCCAATAAGAAACTGAAATAGCAGGGCTCTTTTGGAATATTTTCGTAATGTTTCCATTTTTAAAAACAGCACTAAGCGATGAAGTATCAATTTCGGCAGGCGATGTATAATCTACAAACCCAATATTAAACCCAAAGGAATTTTGCTTTACAGGCGAAAAAGGGGTTTGGGCTGTTGCGGTAAAGCCCATTGAAATCATACAAAATAAGATAAATAATTTTTGTTTCATGTTTAAAATTTAATGATAAAATTATCAGAGGCGCACCCCTAACGAGTTACATACTTGTTCAAAAGTAATTACAAATAGTATTCCACAATATTAAAAATAACAACTCTTCTTATTTGACACCACAAAATGATTCAATTATATTTGCAAAAATTTTTTTGAGCTTCAAATTAAAAAGCAAATCATTTTAAAATGGCCCCGTAGCTCAGTGGATAGAGCAACAGCCTTCTAAGCTGTGGGTCGAACGTTCGAGTCGTTCCGGGGTCACTTTCTTATTTTTTCAAATTTCATTATCCACTTCGATTTATAAAAATTGTACATTATTCAAAAACAAAATGGACATTCAAATTGAAGAAAGCTGGAAAAAGGTATTGAAAGATGAGTTTGAAAAAACCTATTTTCAGCACATCATTGCTTTTTTGAAAACAGAAAAAGCCTTAGGGAAAACTATTTATCCCCCAGGCTCTTTAATTTTTAATGCTTTTAAGCAAACTCCATTTGATAAAGTAAAAGTGGTAATTCTCGGCCAAGATCCTTATCATAATAAAGGGCAGGCACACGGTTTAAGTTTTTCCGTTCCGAACGGGGTTGCCAAGCCTCCATCTCTTGTGAATATTTTTAAAGAATTAAAAAATGATTTGGGAATTGAAATCCCTGCTAATGGGAATCTGGAAAAATGGGCACAGCAAGGAGTTCTTCTTTTAAATGCCTCCTTAACTGTTAGGGAAAAAGAACCTGGTTGCCACGCTCAAATAGGGTGGCTTCAGTTTACGGATCATGTTATCAAAAAAATTTCAGATGAAAAGGAAGGGATTATTTTTCTTTTATGGGGTAACTTTGCCCAGGAGAAGCAATCACTTATTGATGAAACAAAACATTATGTTTTGAAAGCGGCGCATCCATCCCCCTATAGCGCTAACAATGGTTTTTTTGGGTGTAAACACTTTTCTAAAACAAATGAGTTGTTGATGAAACAACATAAAGCCCCAATTGATTGGAAAATTTAATGCAGTAAACCAACAAATTTTGAAGAATTTTATTTTTAAAATTTTAGCGCTCTGGGCGCTTATTGTTTTTATAATAACCTTACTTGTGGTTGTTTTATTAATTTTTGCAATTGGCTTGTTTAATGAACCCAAACGCACTCAACTATTCACCAGTATTTCAAAGATTTGGATGCGAATATTTTTTTTCCTTACGGGATGTGGATTAAAAGTTAGAGGAAAAGAAAATTTTATAAAAGGAGAAAAGTATATCGTAATCTGTAATCATAATTCATTAATGGATGTTCCGGTGGCAACTCCATTTATTCCGGGAGCAAATAAAACGATCGCTAAAGCAGAAATGGCAAAAATTCCATTGTTTGGATTGATATATAAACGTGGTTCGGTGCTTGTTGATAGAAACGATAAAAAAAGCAGGCAAGATAGTTTTAGAAAAATGAGAAATGTTTTGGAAATGGGAATGCATATGTGTATTTACCCGGAAGGCACACGCAATAAAACTGATTTGCCTTTAAAAGAATTTCATGACGGTGCTTTTAAATTGGCTGTGGAGACGTTAACTCCAATTATTCCGGCCTTAATTTTTAATACAAAAAAAATACTACCACCAGGGAAAATGTTTTATTTCCACCCGGCTAAAATGGAAATACATTTTTTGCAACCTGTAAACATTTCCAAAGGGGAGGATTACAAAATTTTAAAAGAAAAAATTTATAATTTAATGAGTGAATATTATGTACTTCATGAAAAGAGGTAGGCATTCCAGCTTATTTTTCATGAAAAATTTACTCGATCATTTTATTCCTCATGCCGTACATAATAAGCCCTCCGATGGTTCTGGCGCCAATTTTATTTTTCATATTTTGGCGAATGGTTTCAATGGTCCTGGGGCTTAAAAAAATAATTTTTGAAATTTCCTCGGTAGTTTTATCTTCTCCAAGCAACTGTAATATTTTTAATTCTTTTTCATTAAATGTAATAGGCACTTTTTGCCCATAATGATGGTTGCCATTTTTTTTCTGAAGTAATTTTCCCATCACAGCGTTATTAACAAGCTGGTTAAAATAAAATTCTTCATTCATACAGGTTAGGATTGCTTCATAAATTTCATCTGGGTCAGTAGTTTTGGTTAAATACGCATTTGCACCCATTTCCATCATTTTGCTGATCATTTGCTGATCGTCATACATAGAGAGGACAATTATTTTAAGGTTATCATATTCCTTACGAAGCATCTCAATTGCATTAATGCCATCAATTTCAGGCATCCTTATATCCATCAGCAATAAATCAGGCTTTTTAATGGTCATTTTATGCATCAGGTCTTTACCATCTTCAGCCTCCCAAATCATTTTTAAATCTTGCTTTGGGTTAAGCGCCATCTTTATTCCATCTCTGAAAATCTTGTGATCATCTGCAATAGCAATTTTGATAACGGTAGATAGTGACATTGAATTTTAATCTAAAGGATAGTGTAAATATAGTTACAATAACGAATATTTTTATAGTATATTACTAGTTTTGAAAAAACATTTGAGAAAAATTACGATGCGAATACTACTTTTTATGCTAACCGTAAATTTCCTGTTGCTTTCTGGATTTTTCTTTCCCTTTGGGTATAAACGCGAATAAGAAAAAATGCAAGCTCCTATATCAGAAAATTCATAATTATCTATTTTAATCTGTTAAATAGTAGGAGTTTTCCCTTGATATCCATTTCCTTCTATACTTCCGGGAAATGAATTTCCGAAAAGCAAAGACTCTATCCGTAAAACACCTACTTTAGAACTTCTATAGTTAATCCACTCTATTTTCCAGCTTTAAAACACTAAATCCTTTATTCCCTTCGCCTGTTTTTTGTTAAATGTTTTCAAATTTAGTATAATTACTATAGTAAAAAAACAATTTTTATGATAGTAAATTTACTATCTTTGTATAGTATAATTACCCAATTTTTTAACGTTATTTTACGACTATTTTGCGTTAAAACCCTTGCCTGTAAAAGGTTTTAGCGAAAATACATCAAATGAATGAAAAAATAACCATTTGGCAAGAATATTTATTTGTTTGAAGTTAGCAGTCCTAAGACTCAAAAAAAACCACATAAAAAACAAAAAAAACTTACAATTATGACAAAAAACGCAATTGAAACCAAAAGCCTTGCTGAAGTAGGCGAAGACATCGGATTGGAAGAAGGAATCCAATTAGTAAAAAATTTCAGAGATGCTAATCCGGATGCAACTCCAGGTTATTTTATTGGCCGTAACATTATAGACCAAATATTAAGCCAGCCAGGTTGCGTTGGAATAAAATTCCGCAAATGCCTTAACAACAACAATGAAGAACATCTTGTATACACAGGCGTTGATGCTGAAGGAAAAGATATTCTTGAATTTTGTGTAGTTGATAATTCAGGCAAATTAGATCAGTACAATGGTATCGTAGCTGATAGGATTATTATTGATTGGAGCCTTATTAACCCTCCTCCACCTACCAACTAAAATAAATTTATTTTAAAAAGTATGTAATAAAATATGAAATAAGCAGTTATATTTGAAATAAAAATCAACTGCTATTTTAAGAACTTTATTATATATTGGAATTTTTTCTACCACACTTCCCTTAGTGTTTTTCTTGCTATTCAAACGAAAGAGCAAAAAGAAAGCGCTAAGGGTTGTTTTATTATATATCCTTTACTGTATCTTCAATGAAGGATTGAGTTATTACTTACAGAGTATTCATAGTGAAAGTTTTCGAATTTTGCTTTATACATTCACCATTGTTGAATACTCTTTTATCTGTTATTTTATTTATTTAATATTTCCGGTTTCATTTATCAAGAAAAGTGTAATCTTTATTTGGGCTTCTTTTATTTTGTTCGCTTTTATTGATTTGATGAATATGAAAGAAAAGGGTGTTGGCTTCGATTCTTTTGCAATAGGAATAGAATCTATCATTATTCTACTGCTTTGTATTTCTTTTTTATTTATTCAGATAAAAGGTTCGAATAACCTGTTTATCTATTCTACCTTCAATTTTTGGGTAGTTATTACTTTCCTTATTTATTTTGCCGGTACTTTTTTTGTTTACCTTTTGACCTCAAGTATGAGTGAGAGTGTGGCATTCCAAAGAGAATATTTCATCATCAATATCTCATTTAATATTTTAAAGGATATATTACTTTGTGTAGCAATGACTATGAAATCTAATGATGTAGTAAACGAACAAAAAAGCGGAATTCCTGATTTGGATGAGGATCTTTTTATTTCTAAGAAAATTAACTAACCATAATAAATGTTTTTTTTACAAACAGCTTTTGGCAGACCAAGTGTTTTGATTTTAGGAACTCTAGGTATGTTTTTTATGGCCATAACCCTGGTCTCTGTTGTAGTATTTCACCAAAGAAGGGTAATTAGGTTTAATAAGCAAATACAAAAAATGGAGGAAGAAAGGCAACAAATGTTGTTGCGGGCTTCTATCCAGTTTCAGGAGGAAGAAAGGCAAAGGATTGCTGCGGACCTTCATGATGACGCCGGGCCGTTGTTAGCCACCGCACGCCTTTATTTAAATGAAAACCTGATTCACCAGGAACCTGCGGTTCAGCTTCAATCTATTTTTAGCGCTAAACAAATCATAGATGACACTATCCAATTAATCAGGAATATTTCTCATAGCCTGATGCCCCCAACCTTAAAAAACTTTGGGCTGGAAGCTGCTGTAAAAGACCTTTTTGATAAAATAAATGGTTCAGGTGTTATTAATGCAAGCGCACGTTTTCATGATAATCGCCAGCGTTTAAGTGATGAACAGGAATTGCTCGTGTTCCGTATTCTGCAGGAATTAGTTACTAATATTATTAAGCACAGTAGCGCTGGCTTTATTCATCTTACCCAAAACGCACAGGGAAATATTGTTTACTTTCGTATTCATCATGATGGGAAAGGTATTCTACAAGCCGATTTTGATAAAATGGAACACAATTCTTCGGGGTTAGGCTTAAAAAATATTCAAAGCCGGATTAGAGTTTTAAATGGAAAAATATTTTTTGAGATAGATAATACTCATACATATTATAAGGTAACTATTGAGGTTCCAAGGCAACCGAATAAATAATAATTGTTGTATTTTATATTTTTTTCTATTATCTTTTGCTTCTAAGTTTTGTATATGGTCCCCGAAATTATTAATGTAGCTATAGCTGATGATCATAAAATTTTTAGAAAAGGAGTAATTCTTTCGCTAAAGTCATATAGTAATATTAATTTTATTTTAGAAGCAGAAAATGGTGAAGAACTCATTAAAGGGGTTGAAAAAGAACAACCGGATATTGTTTTACTTGATTTAAAAATGCCGGTAAGAGACGGTATCGAAACTACCAAATACCTAAACAAACATTTTCCCAAAATAAGGATACTCATTCTTACTATGTATGAGGATGAACGTTTTGTTGGCCATTTGATGGAAAGTGGCGCAAATGGTTATTTATTAAAAAGTACAGATGCTGCAGAAATAAAGCAAGGAATAATGGATGTAATGAATACGGGTTTTTATTTAAACAATTTTGTGAATAGGGTTCTTATTAAAAAGAATTATTCAAAACAAAAATTCAATCCAACTTTAAATACTGAAATAGTAATCAGCGATAGGGAAAAAGAAGTCTTGTCGTTAGTCTGCATGGAGTACACAGCCCAGGAAATTGCTCAAAGAATGGATATCAGCCCCAGAACTGTAGAAGCTATTAAAGACCGTCTTATGGAAAGGTTCGGTGTAAAAAATTCAGTTGGCCTTGTGTTTTTTGCAATGAAAAATTCACTGATAGATTAAAGAAGAAAAATCCGGCATTTTGATAAAGCAAAATAATTTCTCCGATCATAATTTCTCCAATATTTCTCTTAAAAGATTCACGCTTATATTTATTCTATAATTTATTATTTTTGAGGCACATGCAAGTTGAAATAGTGCCAGAGAGGCAAATCATCACTTCCGGATTTTTACAAAGAGAAGTATTAATTGATTTTTATTTTCCTCCCGGGAAAAACAATTTGACTGGTTCTGATTTATTATTAATCAATGATGGGCAGGATCTTATAAAAATGGATTTTAATGCTATCCTTAAAAACTTATATGAGGAAGAAGCTATAGTGCCATTGTTTTGTGTGGGTATTCATTGTGGAACCGATAGAAGAAATGAATATGGAACCGCCAATTTTTTAAATGATAAAGGGCTGGGCGCCAAAGCTGAATTGTACTCTCGTTTTGTTTTTGAAGAATTAATTCCTTTCATCAGAAAAAAAAGTGGTTCCGATAATTTTAAATCAAAATCTTTTTGTGGTTTTTCCCTTGGTGCATTAAGTGCCTTAGATATAGTTTGGAACCATGCAAATGAATTTTTAAATGTGGGCGCCTTCAGTGGCTCTTTTTGGTGGCGTTCTGTATGTCAGGACAGCATGGATTTTGATGAATCCAATCATCGTATCATGCACAATGAGATTAAGAATGGCAAATATTATCCCTGGCTTAAATTCTTTTTTGAAACCGGCACGCTTGATGAAACTGTAGACAGAAATAATAATGGAATTATTGACTCTATTGATGATACCACTTCTTTGATCAATGAACTAGTGAAAAAAGGCTATAATCCTGAAAAGGACATTCGCTACATTGAACTAAAAGATGGAAGCCATGATGTAATAACCTGGGGTAGGGCTTTCCCTGAATTTTTAAAGTGGTGTTGGGGGAAATAAATATAGTAAAACAACTTTTATACAGGATTCTTATTTTGAAATTTCCTTTTCTTAATCATCTTTTTATTGAAATCTTCCTCACCAGAATTTCGTTTGCATTTATTTTCGATGAATTAATTTCGCAGCATTATGAAATCTGGATTCGTGAATATTTTTGGTAAACCTAATGCTGGCAAAAGTACTTTGTTAAATGCGTTGATGGGTGAGAAGCTGGCTATAGTTTCCCCGAAAGTACAAACCACGCGCCATCGCATCAAAGGGATCCTAAACGCCAAAGAATACCAGGTTATTTTTTCGGATACACCAGGAATAATTGAGCCAAAATATAAGCTTCACGAAAAAATGATGCAGGCGGTAAAGAGTAGCCTTGAAGATGCTGATGTTGCATTATTAATCGTAGATATTAAAGATAACCTTGAAGAAGCTGATGAAATATTTTCATCTCTTTCGTTGAAAGTACCGTCAATAGTGGTTCTTAATAAAGCTGATGTGGTAACTAATGAACGGATTGAGGAAGCGGTTGGTTTTTTTTCTGATAAAAAATATTGTAAGAAAGTACTCATTATTTCAGCCCTCAGGAATCTCGGTTTACAGGGATTGCTGGATGAAATTATTTCTCTTCTTCCTGAAGGAGAACCTTTTTATACTGATGATAATCTTAGCGACCTTCCAATGAAATTTTTTGTAGGTGAACTTATCAGGGAAAAAATATTTTATTTGTACAAAGAAGAAATTCCATACCACACTACTGTTTTGGTACAACAGTTTAAAGAGAAAACCACGCTTACAAAAATTACTGCGGAAATTATTGTTCAGCGGGAAACACAAAAAGGAATTATTTTAGGTGAGAGAGGAAAGATGATTAAAGAATTGGGGACACAAGCACGGAAAGATATTGAAGAGTTTATTGGTAATAAAGTATTTCTTGAATTGTTTGTAAAAGTGCGGCCAAAGTGGCGTGATAATGAACTTCATTTGCGTGAATATGGATATTGAAAATTTTTAATTGAGCGAGTTTAGAATGTATAACTTGATTAGGGAGATTAGGTATTTTAGAATAAAATAAATTAATTATGAATTCTTTTGGAAGAAATTTTCGGGTCCAAATATTAGGGCAATCGCATGGCGAATATGTAGGAATAGTTATTGATGGCTGCCCACCAGGAATTTCAATTGCACCGGAAGATTTTAAAGAAGATATTGATCGAAGAAAGCCTGGTGCTAAAGGTACTACACCAAGAAAAGAGGATGATATTCCAGAAATAATTAGTGGTGTTTTTAATGATAAAAGTACTGGTGCGCCTATTTCAATTTTATTTAAAAACAGCAATACCCGAAGTGGCGATTATGAGAAACAGAGAGCGGTTCCGCGCCCCGGCCATGCTGATTTTGTTGCGCATAAAAAATTTAAAGGTTTTGAAGATTATCGTGGTGGTGGCCATTTCAGCGGAAGGTTAACTGTCGCTTTGGTTGCTGTAGGAGTAATTGCAAAAAAAGTAATTGAATTTTTAGCTCCTCAAAATAAAATTGAAATTCATGCAAATATTCTTGAAATTGGAGGAGAAAAAGATTTGGAAAAAGGACTGCAAAACGCAATTGATGCTAAAGATTCGGTGGGAGGAATCGTTGAATGCAAAGTAACTAATCTGCCGCTCGGTTTAGGAGAGCCCTTTTTTGATTCCGCGGAGTCACTGATCAGCCACGCAGTTTTTTCAATTCCCGCGGTAAAAGGAATTGAATTTGGTGCGGGTTTTACAGCCGCAAAAATGTTTGGAAGTGAGCATAATGATTCATTGATCAACATGGAAGGGAAAACAGAAACTAATAACGCAGGAGGAATCGTCGGAGGCATCACAAATGGAAATGAATTGGTTTTTCGTATTGTGGTTAAGCCTACTTCTTCCACGCCACAAGTTCAGAAAACTCTAAATATTGAAACCGAAAATATTGAATCTTTTTCTGTCAAAGGGAGGCACGACTTGTGTATTGCTCTTAGAGTCCCTGTGGTGTTGGAAGCTGTAACTGCAATCGTTTTGGCTGACTTGATGAGTTAACTTTCAGGAGTAATATAAACATCTTCAATAAAAAAATATTCAGTAGGTTTTCCTTTTAATAGTGTGATTGATAAAACATCAAACTGAATCAACTTCCACTCAGGATTTAAGAAAAGAAACTCTTCTGATGCATTGATCAGGTTTTCGATTTTCTTTTTAGTAACATCTTCTTCAGGATAACCAAACTTTTGAGTCCTTCTTGTTTTTACCTCTATAAAATGTAAAATATTATTTAGTGAAGCGATAACATCAACTTCCCAATGGCTGTGGCGCCAGTTTTGGTGAAGAATAGTAAACCCTTTTTCAGAAAGGTATTTGGCAGCCATCTTTTCACCAATAACCCCGGTATTATTGTGATGTGCCATAATAAATAAGATAGGAAAGCAAGGTTATTTAGCTATCATTTTTTGCGAAGTTGGATTTGCCATCAAATAATAACTACCAAAAAATATTGCAGAGAAAATAAAAGTGGATGCAAGGCTCCAGGGATAAAAAGGAAGCCCATCAGAAAAGCACATCATTAATCCTGCAAAAGTTTTAGGCCTTCCCAATCCTGCTAATGGAGATGAACTTGCCCAAACAAGAAAGTTTGAAATTAAAAAGTAAAAAGTAGGAGCAGAGATTGAAGCGATGGCAATTTTTTTAATGCTAAAATTTTTAATAAAAAATCCAAACACAGTCAGCCCTCCAAATAAAATATAATTGAGAAACTGCCCTTCATAAAATCCCGGAATATTGCCTACTCCATTAATATATAAAAGCTGGTAAAGGCCATCTGAAATAAACATTGCCAACAAAGGAAAAAGAAAAGCTAACTTTTTTTCTTTTATCACCGCACCGCCGAAAATAGCCATAGCGATCATTGGAGCAAACCCATAAGGGCGCCCGGGCATTATTCTATAAAGGGAAGCAATAATGATTAATAATATAAAACTAAATATAATTTGCTTGCTGAGTTTCATGTCTAAATATTTTTGCAAAAATAGGAAATATAATTTTTAAGCATTGTCAATTTTAATCGGAAGGCAGTAAACAAACATTTATTCGCTATTTCTATTTTCTTCAATACATTTTTAAAGCTGAATTCCTAATTCTTCGTAACCTTCATCCATTAATAAATTTCTTCCATCTGCAGCTTCTGTGGCGAGTTCGTCACAACGATTATTCATCGGATTATTGGCATGGCCTTTTACCCAGTTAAAATGAATTTTATGTTTTTTTGAAAGTTCATAATATGTAAGCCACAGGTCTTTATTTTTAATGCCTCCTTTAAAATTGGTTTTTATCCATTTAGTAAGCCAACCCTGCATCACCGCTTTTACAACGTAAGTACTGTCTGAATAAATAACTAATTCAAGATCCGTTTTTTTTAAAGCTTCCAGCGCTGCAATAACAGCCATCAATTCCATACGGTTGTTGGTAGTGAGGCGGTATCCCTCCGATAATTCTTTTTGAATCTTTCCCCAAATCAGAATGGCTCCATAGCCACCCGGCCCTGGATTTCCGCGTGAAGCGCCATCTGTATAAACTTGAATTTTATTTTGCAACTTTAAAAATTGAATAGGATCGGGAAAATAAATTTAAACCTGGAAAACTCCGGTTTTAAATTCTTCTATTTTGGGATTGTGATTTGCTGCTGTGATATTTTCTGAAATTATTTTTCGTGTATCTTTTGGGTCTATAATTGCGTCTACCCATAACCGTGCAGCTGCATAAAGGGCAGTAGTTTGCTTTGCATATTTATCCATCATTTCTTTTAAAAGGCTTTCTTCTTTTTCTGGAGTAATTTCTTTGCCCTTTGCTTTCAATGAAGCCACCTCAATTTGCAACAGCGTTTTTGCGGCCTGTTCTCCACCCATCACCGCAATTTTAGCGGTTGGCCATGCATAAATAAACCTTGGATCGTATGCTTTTCCACACATAGCGTAATTACCTGCACCATAAGAATTTCCAATAATAAAAGTAATTTTTGGAACTACAGAATTAGCAACAGCGTTTACCATTTTTGCACCATCTTTTATTATTCCAGAATGTTCGCTCCTTGTACCTACCATGAAGCCAGTAATATCCTGCAAAAATATTAAAGGGATTTTCTTTTGGTTGCAGTTCATGATAAACCGTGCACCTTTATCGGCGCTGTCGTTATAAATAACACCACCGATTTGTAATTCGCCTTTTGTATTTTTTATATTTAAACGTTGGTTTGCTACAATTCCTACTGCCCATCCATCCACGCGCGCATAGCCACAGACAAGGGTTTTGCCATACTCTTTTTTAGATTCTTCAAAAGATGAGCCGTCAACAATGGTTTCAATTATTTCCCGTATATCATACGTTTTCTTATTTCCTTCCGGAAAAATTTCGTAAACTTCATCAGGTTTCTTTTTAGGTATTATTGGATCAATCCGATTAAATCCCGCTTTGGGGCTGTCGCCAATTTTTGAAATAATATTCCTTACACAATCAAGGCATTCTTCTTCGGTCTTAAATTTATAATCTGCAATACCACTGATTTCAGTATGGGTTACAGCGCCGCCCAATGTTTCATTATCTGTTTTTTCACCGATTGCCGCTTTTACAAGATAAGGGCCAGCCAAAAAAATAGAGCCGTTCCCTTCTGCCATAATTGTTTCGTCGCTCATTATGGGAAGATATGCACCGCCAGCTACACAAGGGCCCATTACCGCCGCGATTTGGGTAATTCCCATCGCACTCATTTTCGCATTATTTCTAAATATTCTACCAAAGTGCTCTTTATCGGGAAAAATTTCGTCCTGCATCGGGAGAAAAACCCCGGCACTGTCAACCAAATAAATTACAGGTAAATTATTTTCCATTGCAATTTCCTGCATGCGAAGATTTTTCTTTCCTGTTATAGGGAACCATGCGCCGGCCTTTACTGTTTGATCATTTGCTACAACCACACATTGTTTACCACCAACATACCCAACTACCGCAACTGTACCACCAGCCGGGCATCCGCCATATTCTTCATACATTTCGTAGCCTGCGAATGCTCCTATCTCAATGAACATTTTATCTTTATCCAAAAGGTATGCGAGACGTTCCCTCGCTGTTAATTTATTTCTGTCTTTTTGTTTTTGTATAGCTTTCTTACCACCGCCTTCTTCTATTTTTTCAAGTAATTTAGTGATGTTGCGCCAGGCTAATTTGTTTGCATCTTCATTTTTATTCATCTCTATATCCATGGTATTTTTATTAAGTCAAATCTAAAACTTTAATTTAACTTGGAACTTCATTTGCTTATTTACTTTCTTATCTATGAAACGATTATCCAAAAAGATTGTAATTATTATTTCTTCCATAATAGTTATTGTGGTTGTGGGTTTTTTTATCTGGCAGAAATATAAATATAAAATAGTAAGAAATAGCCTGTCAACAATAGTAAAGCAACAAACTGATAGTTTATATTCTATCAAATACGATTCCCTTTCTTTTGATGGCATTACGGGGCATGCTACTATGAAAAATATCCGCATAGTACCTGATACAAACAGGATAAAAAATATGAGTGTGGAAAATATGCCCGATGTTTTGATGAATATTACTATAAAATCTTTGGTGGTAACTGGTGTTCAAACCGCAAAGGCACTGCAAGGGAATAAAATTGAAGGGGATTCTGTGATTATTAATAATCCGGAAATAATTTTTTATTCTTTGAAACCCATACAAAAACAAACTGTTTTTCAAAATGAAGCAAACGATTTATACCGGCAGATATTAGGAAAGCTTGATTTGATAAAAGTGGGTTTTGTTTTCGTCAATAATGTGCATGTAAAAGGAGTAGATTTTTTTACAAAGAATAATAATTTTGAGCTTATAAATGGGAAGTTTGTTTTGGAAGATGTGTTAATTGATAGCTCTCATAACCTGGATTCTAACCGCATATTATTTTGTAAGCAAGCTGCTTTTACTGTCGATTCATTCTTTTCGTTTAACCATGGGCGTAGGGAAATTGCAGTAAAACAGGTCCATTTTTTAGGCAAGCAACAAAAGCTATTATTTAATGAAATCATGATTAACAGGTTTGCAAGTGATAGTTCAGCACCTATTCAACTTTTGGATGCCAGAAACCTGACGTTAGATGGCGTAAATACTAATGAAATCGTAAAAAATAAAAATCTTTTTGTAGATACTATTTTGTGCAATGATATTGTATTGTACCAATTACCGCTGGATAACCTAAAAACCACTTCAGGAAAGAGTTCTAAGCCACCAGATAGTACCGGATTTTCAAATGTTTACAGTATATCGCTGCAACATTTAAATTTCCCTAAACTTACTTTTGTGCCGTTTGAGAAAAGTAATTTTTCAATAGGAAATATTTCTATTAAACTAAACCAGGTAAAAGCGGATAGAATTATTGATTTGGAAAATCATCCAATGAATTATACCAAGGAAGCAGAGGTTGCTGTTGACCGCCTGTCTATACAATCAAAAGACAAATCGTATCATTATAATTTTAAAAATATCCTGGTTAATTCAATGGACAGGGAACTTAAAATTAATTCTTTTGATATCGTTCCTTTTACTTCAGAACAGAATTTTGCAAAAACATTTCATTTTCAAAAAGACCGCTATGATGTTAGTTTATCTGGCATTACTTTGAAGAACATTGATATGAACAGTTTGCTCGACACTAAGTTTGTTGCCTCTGAAATGGTTATTGATAATGCGAATGCCAAAATTTACCGCGATTTGCATAAACCATTAGAACACAAAAGTAAAGTTGGGAATTATCCTTCGCAAATGTTGATGAAAATAGGAAAGCCAATTAATATTTCAGAGCTTAAAGTAAATAATGCATATGTTGAGTACCGTGAAAATCAAACAACGAGCGATAGTATTGGAGTGGTAAAATTTGCTAATTCTACTTTTAATATTTCTAATATTACCAACATTCCACAAGCAATTCAAAAAAATAATGAATTGAATATTGCTTTTGAAAGCAAAGCGTTAGCCTCTATTCCTTTAAAAGGGAATTTTAAATTTTTACTCAATAGTAATAACGGAGATTTTTTTGCAAACGGGCATATAAGTGAATTTGACGCATTACAATTAAACAAAGTTTCAATTCCGATGGCGCTTATAAAAATTAATTCCGGAAAAATTAAATCAATAGATTTTCATTTTACCGGAAACAATAAAAGCGCAAAAGGAAAATTTTTGATGAATTATGATAATCTGAAAGTGGATATATTAAAGCGCGACAAAGACACAAAAAAAATTAAAAAGCGGGGGCTTCTTAGCCTTGCAGCTAATTTGGTTGTCAATAATAATAATTCAGGTTCTTCTGTGTCACCTGAATATGATCGCGATATTTATAAATCTTTTTTTAACCTTGTTTGGAAAACTTTATTTACCGGAATGAAATCAACTCTGGGCGTGCCTTAAAAATAAAAAATAAAAATATTTGTATGGCTTCCGCATTTAGGATTATTTACAAGTAAAAATAAGAATTCGACTTATTTATTTGTTTACTGTACTATTTATTTTATTATCTCAAACTCTCAAAATCGTTCCTGCTATAAACTCCAGGCTCTGCGTGGTCCCCGGCTTTCATATTTATATTTACAAACTTTACGTTTTTCAATTCGGTTAATGTGAAAGTTGCAGATGCTAAATAGTTTTCGGCGCCTGTATCGCCCATTTCATTTGTAAGTTTTGTGCTTTCTGGAATTTTTACATAAATCGTGTCGTGAGAAGTTTTTACAAAATCGAGATGAATATCCGGATAATTCTGATTGAGTAAATCAATTAACTGGGAGGATGATAAAGTATTGAGAGTGGAATCAGGTGCCTTTAATTTATCCTTTTCGGGGCTTTCCTGCTGAACGGTCCATATCATCGAGCGATTAACAATTGTCCTTGTTGAATCAAAAGAATTGTTATTTGAAACTGTATCTATTACCTCTTTTTCCGGAGGGTTTTTTATTTCTTCTTTATTGTTGGAATTACAGGCGAAAAAGAAACTCATACAAATGAAAGCTGCTGTGATTTTTATTTTACTCATAAAATTAAATTTAAAAAGGATAACCAATAGCCAGGTTTAATACCAGATTTTGCTTTCTCCATTGTTTACTGCCAAAATCAATTTGGTTAATAACCCATCTTTGGCCCGGAGGCAACCATGGGTCTCTTAACGGCATTCCTAAATCCAGCCTCAATAATAAAATGGTAAAATTAAGCCTTAATCCTACACCAGTTCCAACAGCAAGCTGGCTTAAAAATTTACTGGTAAACTCTGCACCAACTCTTGATGTGTCTTTATTATACAACCAAATATTACCTGCATCCACAAAAACAGCAGCGCCTACAACGTTATTAAAGTTATATCGTAATTCGGTATTCATTTCTAATTTTAAATCTCCTGATTCATCCGGGAAAAAAGACAGGCTATCAGCATTTTTTGACCTGTAAGTTCCTGGTCCCAAAGACCGGCTTCTAAATGCCCGTATACTATTGTTGCCGCCAATAAAATATTGTTTGATGTAGGGAAGTTGTTTCGAATTTCCATAAGGGTAACCAAAGCCAATTAATAACCGGTTTGCTAAACGCGCCTTACCTAATTGAATATAATAACGCAGGTCTGTCTGAGCTTTCAGGTATTGTGAAATAGCAGCACCAAAGATTTTCTTTTGGCCCGTAACCGGGTCCGGAGGAATAAGCAATCCAGTAACATTTCCTGAAAAATCTGCCACACCGTTAAAATAAATACCTGTTCCCGTTGGCTTGTTAATAAATGGGTCAATTGTGTAAGAATAATTAGAGCCTACTATAAACTGAGTGTCTACGGAATGTTTTAAGATCGGATCTTTTTGAATACTATCAATATATTCCTTAGTGATATTGATTGCATGTACATAGTTAATTGAAAACAGGTTGAATTGTTGGTCTACATTGATACTGGGTTTCCATTCGTACCCTAATTCCCCTTTTGCAGAACTAAGTGTATATAATTTTCTTCTGTTAAGAAGGTCGTAGCTCAGGTCTATTTTAGTTTTGGGAACAAAAGCATTTGTGGTATTGAAATGGAAAAATGGAACTACAAATTTTGGAATGATAAAAGTAACTCCTCCTCCAAAATCATATGTATTGTACCCATTCTGGCTTCCACTGTATTGTACTTCGCTTCCAAGATTTCCATGTAAATCAAATTCTTCTGCACCCTTAAAAGTATTTCGGTTTTTAAAACTCAGCGTTACCTGGGACCCTACGTAATTATTTGATTTTGTATCCGCGGAAATTTCAGCTCGCAAAGATTTTTTTTCTTGTGGCGTAAGGTAATAATAGGTATTTAACCTTCCCGTATCAAGATCGGTTGATCCTGTAACTTCAAACCGGTTTTTTACAAATTTAAAAACGTTCAGGTTAATTAACCTGCTTAAAGTAAGATTATGATCAGTCCTGTTATAAACATCTCCCGAATCAAAACGCATTATTTGAGGAAATAATTTGGGTTTAAACTTATCTTTTGGATCAACAATGTAGTACCCGCCGAATAATATTTTAGCCTGGAGAGATGTATCAGTGCGGTTTCCATTTAACCTGTAATTAGTAAAAATAAAAACGCTGTCAATGATAAACGGTTTTTCAGAGATAGCAGGTGCATCACTTTTTACTTTCAAAAACAAGTCTACTTTTTTATTTCCAACAGTACTATCAGCTTCTATAATCAATGCATCAGGGCTAAAGAAATAATAACCTTCCTCTTTTAAAAGTGCGTCTATACGTTCCCGTTCGCCCTTAATTACAGCAAGGTTAAAAGGGTCTCCAACATGAAGAATGGAACCGGGTTTTGTAGCTTTGATAGCCTGCCCTAAAGAGGAACTATCGGTTTCAAAATCTACTTTGCTAATGGTATATATTAGGCCGGGTTCAATGGTGTAATACGCATGGCCTTTTTTCTTTTTTACAATTGTATCACCAGATGCAATCGCCTGGAAATATCCTACATTTTGCAAATAATTTTCTAACAATTTTGAATTATAATCAAGATTTACGGTGCTTAATAAAACTGGCGGACGTCCAATCTTTCTAAAAAATTTCCTGATAAAACTATGTTTGGAAGTGTCTCCACCCATGTTGTATAAAATTAATTTAAAGGGAATACCCAAAAATTTACTGTTCGGTTTAGGTTGGGGCAAACCGGTGGTTTGCGCTACTACTTTTTTCTTTTCACTTTTTGAGAGAGTGCTGTCCTGCACTTTTATGGTTGCGCCGGTATATAAGGCATCACCTTTAGGAACCAATTTTGTTGTATTGCATGAAATGAGAAATAATGTTGCAATTACTAAAAATAATATCGTGAATCTATTAGTCATCTTTCCCGGCTTTTGTTGGAGTAGTAATCGTTTTGTCTTTTAATTTTTGTGAATTATTATTGGCATCAATTTCTTTATTTTGCTTTTTGATTTGTCGTTTTTCCCTTCGATGTTCTTTAGTAGTAAAGATTTCTTTGAACTTATTGAAGTCTACAGAAATAACAAAACCAACACCCGTTTCTATTACATAACCTTCTATCTCACCGGTATAATCGTTCTTCCGATAAACGCGAAGCATGTATTTTCCATCCTTGCTTAATTTATAATTGATAGAAATGTTTCCAGCCAAACTGTTTTGCTGCTGGTTGGTTTGTTGAGGCCCTTGCAATTGAAAATCGCTCCCCACTGAAACTGTAAGCCGGTCACTTAATAATCTTTTAGAAACCCCAACATTTAAATCCGTTTTGTCCTGTTCGGTTCCACTCGTGTAATCTTGCGTTGTAGCAAGGCCAACATTCAGGTCAACCCCTTGAACAAGGTTGCCGGCAAGTTGATTCAGTTGTTCCGATAGAAGACGGCTGACACTTTGCATGGCGACAAATCCTGCACTTGATGACCCTCCGCTACTTGCAAAAGGATTTTCACCCACAAAACGATTAAGCAACAGTAAAGCAAAAACCTGCTTATTCATCTGATCAGGTTCTTGGCGCAACTGATCCAATTTAGTATTTACGGTACTTACAATTGCATTAGACACATCATAATCCTTATCTGTAGGAAGAAGGATATCAAAACTAATTGTAGGTTTTAAGAGTTCTCCCTTCATGGAAAGAGCCACCTGGAAGGGAAGTTTTTGTTTGTATTGGGGTTGGCTGGCCGAATTCTGTACCTGGTCCTGAACCAGATCTATAGGAGCAGCATCTGCAATATAAATTGCGGTTATATCAATAAGTGCGGTTGTGGGCTCCCCGGTCCATGTTATCTTACTTCCTTTTTGAATATTAAATTTTCGTTTCAAAAAATTAAAAGTAAGATTATAAGCCCCTTCATCAATTTCATAAGTGCCCACTAAAGTTATTTTTCCGCTTGCATCTATTCCTGCCGTTAATTGCCCATCGCCTTTCAATCGTAAAAAATCTCCATTGCCGGCATCAACGATCATGTTGAAAACTGCCTCTTTACTTATTTTAATGTTTAATGAAATATCAAAGCCCTGAAAAGGCGCTTTTTTCAAAGAATCGTAAGGTGCCATAAATAGTGAATCTTCCGCAATGGCGCTTCTGTCAACAAATCGGACAATCCCTTTTCGGGTTTCAATTCCAGGCGTATTTTGTGGGAGGACCACTGTAAAATCTGTTTTGTCGTCAATGGAAAGCATTCCATCAATTATTGGGTGAGTTGGAGTTCCTTTTACAGTAAGATTAGTGGAGAAAATCATTTTCCCATAAAAAAGCTGGTTGTCTCTATTAGTAGAATTAATTGCCTGGAAGTTCCTGGCTTTTATTTTTAAATCAAATGTATAATTTAAAAAATCTTTTGAATTGATTGCCCCATCAATAACAATCGCGTTATTGGACGCGTCCTTTATTGTGAAAGTATTTAAAAGAATCCCTTCATTGTTTATAATGGCAATTGCTTCCTTATCAATTTTAAAAACATTGTTCAACTGCGTTACATTAAATGCCGTATTATTAAACTGGATTTTACCATCAATGTTTGGGTTTTTTAAACTCCCATTAAGAGCAATTTTTCCATAAAGATTTCCGCTCGCGTCTTTTATAGCTCCATTGGACAGGCCTTCTAACGCTTTCATTTGAAAGCTCTTAAGGTCAACTACAAAATCATAAGAGCTATTTGCTGAATCTACATTGTAGTCACCGTTTACGTTGATGTCATTGCCATTTCCGGTTAAAGCAATGTCTGCGTGGTACTTGTTAGCCACACTGTTATTCACTTTTAGGGTCAAATTACCAATTGTATCATTGTAAACAGTCAGATTATTAATACCCAAATCAGCCGTGAAAGTGGGTTGGGTTTGAATGTTTTTTACAATTGCATTTCCATTCAGCAATCCATTTACCATCAACGAATCACTTTGAATAAAACCTGTAATCGTTTCTAATTTAAAATCTTTGAAAGTAACCTGTAAAGGAGCATTGGGTTCAGTTCCATTGCTATTAATTCCCAATTTTTGGCTTCCTTGGGATAAAATAAAATTCTGAGCGTTGATATCTTTATTGGCAATTACAATTTGATTGCCTTTATTTATTTCCCATTTTTTATAATCCAATAAAAGGCTGTCTGGCTTTAAGCTGAAAACATATTTATTTGCCGTAGGCTGATTGAAATTTCCCCCAAGCCTGTATTTGTTTTTTGACTTTTCATCTTTTATATTCAGATCAAAATCAAATTTGTTCTGGTAAAGGGTTCCGTCTAACGTGGTAGCATACACGCTTATAGAACTCCCGCTTTTAAATCGTTCCAGGGAAGTCTTAAAATTGAGTGTACTGTCGTGAGTGGCAGCTTCAATATTTAAAGAGTCAATTAAATAATTTCCATAAACTATTTTGGGCGCTTTTGCATACATGCTCCATCCGCTATCAGTTGCAAAATTGGCGTGCATATTTATAGTTCTTAGGCTGCTTATCTGGGGCAGCAAAGCACGTAATGTTTTATTATCGATTACAGATGTATTTATTGCAAAATCATAAGGTGCTACTTTTACAGTATCCTTTACACTATCTAAAGAATAGTAGGGATCAATTGACTTTTTAAAAATATGGGCTAATTGAGTAAGCTTATATTTTCCTGAAATGGAAGCATTAAGGAAATCTGATTTTAAAGCTATATTCTCATTACCTCCGGAATTATCTGCAATTATTGAGAGAGAATCTATATTAATTCTGTTACTATCGTTAACATAAATAGAATGGGTTACTATTAATTTTCCATCAAGATGATCCGGGTCAAGATTAGAAAAGTCAGCATTAATATCTCCATGATAAATATTACGTTGCGCAGTCAGGTTTAACGGCTGTGTTTTTATACTATCGATTACCGATTCTAAGTGAAGTGTTGGGTATTTTCCGGCAAAATTTCCGTTGGCATCCAGCCTTGCGGTTAGATTTGGATCGCTTGATGTAAAATTAATTTTATAATTTTTATTTGCGATAGTTCCATGAGCTTGTAGATTGTGATAATTGTAGGTATTCAAAGTTACGCTTGGAATTTCTCCACTAAAAACCACATTCGCGGTTTTAGGATTGAAGCCTGTTCCCTTGGCTTTAAAGTTGGCGGTTAGCGGGCCTAACTTTGGGTTTTGCATTATCTTTCCTAACTCCAAATTTTTGGTACTTAATACAATATCATAAGCTGCCTTATTTTTGTCAGTAATGTTTTTCAGTGTTCCGTTAAATGATGCATTGCCAAGCGAAGAAATTAAATTGAGATCTGCATATAAATTACTCATTCCTCCTTTTATTTTTCCATTAGTTGAAATTGCGTCTGGAAGAGAAATATTCTGTGGCAAAGCATTTTTTGGGATAAATGAAAGAAGATCTTTTTTTGAAGTTTGAAATTTATTGATGGTAATGTCTGCATAGATTTTTTTCGGATCAGGCAAACCTTTCACGATGCCCTTTGCATTAATATCTGTCGCTGTTAATCCTCTTAAAATTAGTTGTTGAAAATTAAGATTGTTTACCTGGCCGGTAATTTTTGTATCTACAAATAAGGTTGAACTAGGAGATAGAGAAGACATTTTATCTTTTAATTGTGGCACAAATTCCAACAAGTCTTTAACATTGATCTTGCTGTTTTGTAGATCTAAATTTAACCCCAGTTTTCCAGGGTCATTTTTTAGTTCAGCCAAAGAAGGGTAAGAAATAATTGCCTGTTTTTTTATTTCAGAACCTGGCGTTTCTATTAATAAATTTTGAAGCGAAACACCGGTTGGATCCATTTTAAAATCAGTAGATAAATTGTTTAAAACAAAGCCACTTTTTTCTTTCATGCTTCCCGATTCAATAGAGGCTAAGATAGTGTCCGTACTGTATTCAACATTGGATGCTTTTATTGAAAGCTGTTGAATGCCCAGGTGGGAATAATCCATTCCTGATGGCACTTCAGGTGCTGATCGATCGTCATACTTTAAATTGAGATTTTCAATGTTGATATTTCCTGCAATGAATTTCATTGAAGGAGTTGGTGGCGCAGTAGTAACTGTATCAGCAGGCTTTTTATCACTTGCTTTTGAATCTGTCTGAACCATAATGTCGGAATTGCTGAGCGAGGCATCTTTTAAAGTTATAATGTTGTTTTTAAGATCAAGTGTTTTCGGATGCAGAACTGCATCGCCAATTTTAAATGAGGTATTAATGTGCGAAGGATCACTTTTGTACGCCACATCAATATCACTCAATTTTATTTCTTTATTTAAAAGTTGTAAATAATTTCCAGGTTCCGCTGCTACCTCGGAAACAGTATTTTCAATCGGCTTTAGCAAAGGTTCTAATTGATTGAAATAACCGTGAAGGCCATTTAGCGTTATCGATGGAATATCAAACAACATGTGTGAAGGATCAAACTTAGAAATCTTTGTATCCAAATGGCCAAACGTAAGATCCATATCATTGCCAGTAAACAAATCTTTATAGATGATTCTTGTTTTGTTAACCAGAATCCTGTCTATGCTCATTTGCATGGATGAAGTATCAGAATTGGATTTGGGAGTTTTACCGGGACTATTAAAAGCATCAATAATAAACTGAAAATTAAAAGTAGAATCCGGAGGGAGCCTCTTTACTTTAGCCACAATTCCATTTAGCGTAATTTCTTTAATATCGATATTTTTACTGATCAGTTTTACCATATCAATATCCACTTTTATTTCTTTGCCATATAATAAAGTGTCTTTGGACAGATCGGGTATAAAAATATTTTGAAGTGACAATGTGGTAGGAAAATCAATGTCAAGTTTGCCAATCTCAACTTTTGTTTTCAGTTTGTTATCAAGATAACTGACTACCTTTTTACGGGCAAAATTTTGGACAAAAGAGGTTTGAATCAAAATTAAAACCAGCATTACTAAAAATAAAAGAGATGCTATAATCCATAAAAACACCTTGATAATAGTAGATAAAACTGGTTTCTTTTTTTTTGTTGCACTTTCTTCTTCTTCTTTTAATTCCATGTTTCTGACTAATTATTGGTATATAATCAAATTACACACCAATTTTGCCGGGTGGAATATTTGAAAATATTTTCATAAAATCAATCGCCAATATTGGTATAAACTCCATTTAATTCGCCTTTTGAAAAAAGTGCTATTTTTATAAACATCAATTACTAATTAATTAACCTGGAGACTAAATTATTTGAATGGAAAAAAGATGGAAAATAATCGAAGCTGACAAAACCAATGTTGAATCATTGAAAAATTCTTTATCCATTAGCTCTCCTTTATGTAATATTTTAGTTCAACGCGGAATTGATTCTTTTCAAAAAGCAAAAGATTATTTTAGGCCACAACTTTCTCAACTTCATGATCCATTTTTGATGAAGGATATGGAGATTGCAGTTCAAAGGATTTTATCAGCAATTGATAACCAACAGAAAATTCTTGTATTTGGTGATTATGATGTTGATGGAACTACTTCTGTGGCATTGATGTACCGGTTCCTAAAAAAAATCTATTCAGAAGAAAAAATTGATTTTTACATTCCGCATCGTTACAAAGAAGGTTATGGTATTAGCAAACAGGGAATTGACTTTGCGAAGGAAAATAATTTTGATTTAATAATTTCGCTTGATTGCGGAATAAAATCAGTTCAACTTATCAGGTACGCATCCACGTTAGGCCTTGATTTTATTGTCTGCGACCATCATCTTCCTGATGAAGAATTACCTCCCGCAATTGCTATTTTAAATCCGAAACAAAAAGATTGCAGTTATCCGTATAAAGAACTTTGCGGATGTGGTGTGGGTTTTAAACTGGTAATGGCGCTATCACAACGGTTAGGCCTGCACGAAAATGAATATTTATGTTACCTTGATTTGGTAGTAACTGCTATTGGAGCTGATATAGTGCCGATTACAGGCGAAAACCGGGTTCTTGCTTTTTATGGAATAGAAAGATTGAATACTTCACCCTGCGCCGGAATAAAGGCGCTTATAGAATTGAGTAAAGTAGAAAAAAAGTTTTCCATTAATAACGTGGTTTTTATTATTGCGCCCCGTGTAAACGCAGCCGGAAGGATGGATGATGCATCGAAAGCGGTGCGGATGTTTATCGAAGATGATTTTAAAAAAGCTAAGGAATATGCAGAAATGCTTCATAGCGATAATACTGACCGAAAAGACGCAGACACAAGCATCACTGAAGAAGCTTTAGCGATGATTGAAAACGATCCTGAAATGATTTCTAGAAAAACTACCGTGCTTTTTCAATCTCATTGGCACAAAGGCGTAGTGGGAATTGTAGCAAGCAGGCTAATAGAAACTTATTTCAGGCCAACTGTCGTTCTTACGATGGGCGAAAGCGTTGTTGGTGGAAGCGCACGCAGCGTCCCTGGGTTTAATTTGTATGAAGCCATTCACGCCTGCCGTGAATACCTGATTGGCTATGGAGGGCATTTTGCTGCCGCAGGAATGTCTATGCTACCGGAAAATGTAGATGCTTTTAATAAAAAGTTTGAAGAAGTTGTCACTGCAAGTATCGACCCGCTTTTGTTGATCCCTGAATTAATTATTAACGCAGAAATTTCTTTCAAACATATAAACCAGGGCTTTTACAAAATTGTACAACAAATGGAACCTTACGGACCAGAAAACCTTCGCCCTGTTTTTATCACAAAAAATATAACCAATACTCCATGGTCAAAAATTGTAAAAGAAAGCCATATTCGTTTTGTGGTAAAAAACGAGAACGTTACTTTAAGTGGAATTGGTTTTAACCTTGCTGAAAAATTCAATTTGTTGCAATTAAATAAACCTATTGACCTTGTCTATACAATTGATGAAAACGAATGGAATGGAGAAACAAACCTTCAAATAAAAGTAATTGATTTGAGGCTTTCGGAAAATACAGGAACCTAACGAATTATTCAAAATGAAGTTTCTTTATTATTTTAAATATTTTTATTTTATCGCAAGGAACTGGAACGTAAAACTCGCGGCCTTTACAGTTTATCATGAAATAAAGGGCGAAAAAAAATACAACATTGATACTGTAAAAATCAACAGGCTCGGAAATGAACATATTGAAAGCGAAAATTTACAGCACGCTTCCATTTACCAGGCTTCGAATTATTTTTTACTGGAAAAGGCATTTGATTTTCTTAAAGATGAAAACGCAAATATTGGGCTGGTTGATTTTGGTTGTGGTAAAGGAAGGGTTCTTATCGTAGCTGCTAATTACGGTTTTAAAAGCCTTACCGGTATTGAATTTTCGCAAAATTTATGTATTGAGGCTGAAGAAAATATCGAAAAGATTAAAACAATTTTTCCAAACACTTTATTCAATATTATTTGTGAAGATGCAGTAAAATATGAGATTGAAAATGATAAAAATTGTTTCTTTTTCTTCAATCCTTTTGATGAAATGATAATGTTGAAGGTGGTAAAGAACCTGCTTTCTTTCCTGAAAAAAAACTCCCGGAAAATTTATGTTATTTATATTAACCCTTTACACAAAGAAATCTTTTTAAGCGCTGGGTTTAGCGAAGAATATTTTTTTAGAAAAATGGAATATTTAGAATTTTGCATATTGTCAAAAGAAGGAGAGGAGTGAGAATTTTTTTTAAAAAAGGCAGTAAACAAACAAATACGGCGAATTCTTATTTTGTTTTTTATAGGTTCAAGTTTCTTTTAAAACTATTTTTATTGTAGGAAAAGTGTTCATCAGGTATTTTGGTAGTTCTTCTTTTTTAGCCCAAATAATTTCAGTGATTTCTTCTTCGGTTTGCGGAATTAATTTTTCATCTCCGCTTGCATTCATCAGGTACCAATGCGTTTCTTTTAAATTGTGCTTTCCAAATAAGATGTAGGTATGATAAGTAATGGTGATGGGTTTAATAATTTTAAGGTGAGATAAACCTGTTTCTTCCTCTACTTCCCTTTTAGCGCACTCTTCAATGGTTTCGCCTTCATCTAGTTTCCCTTTAGGTAAGTCCCATTTCTCACGCCTAAAAATCATTAATATTTCCTGGTTTTTATTTTTCACCAATCCACCGCCCGCTTGTATTAAATGAAAATGCTTAAAAAATGCTTCTTTTAATTTTTGTAAATCTTTACCTAATATAATTCCTGCATGAAACCTTGGTTTAATAATTTCGTGTAGTAACGAATTTATAGCAGCAGTGGAATATTCATCAATAAAAACAGCATCAGGATGATGGCGGTAGTTTTCAATTTCCGGGGTAATTTCATCACACAGAAAAACCGGTTTTTCTTCAAAGTAAATTGTAATGTAGCTCATACCTGTTTATTATCTTCGCAGCATGACTGATAAAAAAGCGATAGCTGAAAAGCTTCTACAAATTAACGCAATAAAATTAAGTATTGATAAACCATTTACATGGGCGAGCGGCTGGAAAAGCCCTATTTATTGCGATAACAGAAAAAGCCTTTCTTTTCCTTTTACCAGGGATTTTATAAAGTCTGAAATGTGCAATGTGATTTTTCAAAGTTTTGAAAATGCAGATATGATTGCCGGCGTTGCAACTGCAGGGATTCCCTGGGGAGCAATGGCTGCTGATCAATTAAAGTTGCCATATATATATGTAAGGCCGAAACCAAAAGAACATGGTTTGGGAAACCAGATTGAAGGTTTTTTTGAACCAGGTAAAAGGGTAGTGGTGGTAGAAGATTTGATATCTACCGGTAAAAGCAGTTTGCAGGTAGTAGATGTTTTGAAAAGTGCCGGGTTAGAAGTTGAGGGAATGGTTTCCATTTTTAATTATGGATTTGATGAGGCTAAGAACGCTTTTGAAAAGGCAGGCATCACATTAAAATCCTTGACTGATTATGAGTCTTTAATTGAGCTTGCGATTGCCCAAAAATCGATTAATGAAACTGACCAGGAGGAATTAATGAACTGGAGAAAGGATCCTGCGAACTGGAATAACCATTTATAATATTGATGAATGTATTATAGTAAGTTTTGAGAGATTTAAAGTAATAAACAATATTCAACCAAGAGTTTTGATATCTATAAACTCACAATTAAATAGATCATATGAAAACTTTTCTTTTATCCTGCATCACTTTTTTTTGCCTGTCTAATGTGTCTTTTGCACAACAAAAAGCAATTCAAAAAGCGGTAATTCAGGTTCCAGGAGTAAAAGCTGATGCTTGTAAAACAAGTATTGAAAACTTTTTAGTACATGAATATGGTGTGTCATCTGTAAGAGCAGATTATCACAGGCACATAGTTACCGTGGTTTGGTATACAGATAGAACTAATATTGAAAATATAAAAACCGCACTTGCAAATATGGGCTATGATGCGGATAATGTTACAGCAGAGCCCGGCGCGTATAAAAGGCTTCGTCCTGAATGCAAACCTGCTATTATCAGTAAAGATTCTACAATAACTAAATAATATTTAAGCTTTTCAGATTAAAATAGGTATGTAAAGGGTAATTCTAATTTTTTGTAGAGATTGGTAAACAACCTGGAAACACTTTAAAATAAAGAAAAAGTTTCTTTCGATTCATAATTTACAGGGAAATACATAAAAACATTTGCTTTCCCGACTTTTACTTTTCCTGTAACTTTTATTAAAACTTCTTTCCCAAGCAATGTATTCAATGCATTTTGATATACGCTTTGCATATTAACATTAAACTTTATGGGCATGATAAACGTATCCCTTTTTGGAATTTGAATTAATGTGTCAGTCGAACTATGGCCAAATAATTTTCCATTTACAAAAACATCCAAATTTGTGTTCCTCAATTGCATCCTAAAATTGTTGGGGTTGAAATATTTTAGGTCAAGATTTACGGTTGAATAATCAAATCCTAATTTTTCAACTGTGAAGTTGCTATACGAGATATACTCCAATGCCTTAGGTGTGGAGCATGACATAAAGGCAAAAATTCCAAACAAACAAAACCAAAATATTCTTTTCATTTTTCTTTAATTCTCAAATAGGAGCGTAAAGGTATGATTCTTCTTGATAAGGCAATTAGTAATATTAAAAAATATCTAGAAAAAAACATAACTAATTTTTATAGTAACTATTTATTAGTATAAAATTATGGTTATAAATAATTTGACTGTATTTAATTGTGATTAAAATATAATTATATAAAATTTAAAGTTTAAAAAATCATAACAAAATTACTAAATTATAAAATTAGGAATAGATTATTATGAATTATATATTAATAGATTGATTTATAATTAATAATTTATTTTATCTCAATATTTAATTCAATTAAGTATAAAATTGCTTATAATAATAATGTTTAGTGGGCTTTTTTAAAATTTGAAAAGAAAATATTTCGGGAAGAATTTTATATTGAGGAATCTTATGACATTATTTCACGTTGGGTATTTTTGTGAAATACTCATAGGCTAAAAAAGAATTATTAAGTATGTTTTTAAAAATTTTCTATAATTTGGATATTTTATTCCTGATTTAATTCAAATAAACTTATTTTGTTTAAATATTATTTTATTATATCGATAAATTGTTGGATAATTATTAAAATAAGATGCACCGTATTTTTACTGTATTGCAAATTCAAAAAATGAACTCTATGTTTGCATTGTGATTGCGAATTTATAAAAAGGCAATCGTTAACCTACCTCAATCCTGCTTCCCTTGAAAGATCTGAAAAGATCATTATAAAAGAATTTTAAACTTCAAAACACAAGGGAATGAATTTAAATTTTACATACAAGAATAAACATTATACTATTCTTCTTTCTTATCAAAATTTTTTAGACTCTTTTTCAAAAGGTCATTATAAATTGATTCCTTGCTTAATACCAATTAAAAAGTAGCATTCAGATTTTCTTTTGTTTAGAAGAAAACTATTAAAAGCATTAACTGCTTTGTTAATCCAGATTTTATTAAAGTCCTAATTCTAATATTCATTGTAACTCTTAAAAAAATTATACAATGAAAACAAATATATTATTAGTAAAAAACGGCTTTTTAGTTCTTTTTCTTTGTTTTGCTTTTGCAAGTAATGCTCAAAAAGCAACCCAACAAGAAATAAATATAACCAGCTTCCAGGTTGCTAAGGCACAGAATAAAGTAGTAATTAAATGGGCAACGGATAGCGCTTCAAAAACTAATTACTTTGAAGTAGAAAAAAGTATTGACGGCAAAAATTTTAAAACTGTAGCTTATGTTTTGGGGGCTGACCCGGCTCAGAAGGATTGTGATTGCTTTGGATGTTTTGATAAAATAACCGGGAAGGCTCAAACATCTTATTATCGTTTGAAACATGTAAACTTAGATGGAAATGTCCAGTTTAGCGAAGTAAAAATGCTGGCTTTAAAATAAAAATATTCAACTCGTTTTCTTTGGGGGTTACAGAACCTGATTGGTTCTTAACAAACGCCGCATTTCTATGCGGCTTTTTTTTATGCATAATATTTAAGGAAACATAGTAAACCAACAAATTCATTCATTTTTCAATTTCATTTTTTTTAGAAGTATTTTTTATTAAGGATTAATCAATTTCAAAATTGTAATTTTCAGTATCTTTTTAAACACATCATTTTAAAAATGAAGAATGAAAAATTTAGGTTTAGTTACCAGGTTTATGATTTGATAGATGAATTAATGAAGGAGGATGCGGATTTACTGCGTAAGGCCAGAAAGGTAACTCAGTTTGCTTATGCCCCTTATTCAAATTTTAGGGTTGGGGCTTATGCTAAGCTGTTAAACGGAAAAAATGTAAGCGGAACGAACCAGGAAAATGCTGCTTATCCGGCGGGCATTTGCGCCGAAAGGACTCTAATGTCAACGGCATCCTCATTGTATCCTGGTGTAGGAATTAAAACAATTGCGATTTCTTATGATAATATAAAGGGTAAAAGTGCCAGGCCAATAAGCCCTTGCGGAATTTGCCGCCAGTCTTTTTTTGAATTCCAGGAAAGGACACAGAGTCCGATCCGAATTATTTTAAGCGGTTTGGAGGGAAAAGTTCAGGTAATTGAAAATGCCGCTGATCTGCTTCCTTTGGTTTTTGGTGCAGAAGATATGAGTTGAATTAATGTTAACTCACATTTGTAGTCAAAATTATTTTTTTTATCAATACTATTTGGCCTAAATGATAGTGGGTATGCTCAATAATACCATTTAGATTTCTAAAATAATTTCCATATTTTTTATCTGTAAAATCTTCCCAAAGCTTACCTTCTGGCAAACTTTCTATTAAGCAGGCTAAATTTTCTGCATCTTTAAAAAACTTACTTAATAGTTCATCCCAATCACCCTGCGATAAAATTGGTGGGCAATCAAAACTGTTTTTGTCATGAGCATCAAGCGGGCCATCTTGCAAAACTTTCAAGGCGGCGGCCAAATAATAATTTATATGATAAACGAGAGATGAAATCGTATTTATAGAACCAACCTTTTTTGTGGCATCTTTCCATGTAACTTCCAACAGGCTTTCTTTAAGGTTTACATCAGTCCAGTTGCCTCCAAAAAAAACTTCTCGTAAATTTTTTGCTATTTGTCCGGGTAATTTCATTTTTTACTCAAATTTTATCTAACTTTTTTTTACTATAGCCCGGTTTATTCTTCCCAATTTTTTTTCATATACTCTGCAATCAATTGTTCATTTGTTTCATTACTTTTTGAAAAGCAATCGATAATTTTTCTCTGTTCGTTTTCAGTTTTATTTTGGTTTAATTTTTTCTTCGCCTGCAAGTCCTTTACAACAATTTCAAAAGCAACAATTGCTTTTGACATCCGTAATTTGTATTCTTCCGGTAAACTATTCCATTGTTGCTTATAAGAAGTTTCATAATTGTCAATTGTGTTTTCAAGTATTTCAAATACTTTTTGCTCTTCGGTTATAATTTTTACCTGGCCGTAAGCATGAACTGAAATATAGTTCCAGGTTGGCACATTCAATTCTTTTTCATAATGTTTTGGAGAGATATAAGCGTGAGGTTCAGTGAAAATTACTAATGTTTGAGTATTTTCTATGTATTTCCAATGCTCATTTGCTTTTGCGAAATGTGATGTTAGAACAATTTCATCCTTTCTTAAAGTCACAAGAAAAGGTAAATGTGTAGCAATTGGCTTGCTATCTTTTGCGGTAACAATGGTTGCAAAACTAAATCGTTTCATAAATTCAACAGCCTCCGTTTGGCTTGTCATTAAGTTTGAATTAGGGATATACATTACTTTAGTTTTGTGTATTATTGATGCTAATCTTTCTCGTGAAATGACGCCAAACGCCCAGCCAAAATAGAAATATTGAATAAAACTTCTTTTACTGTAAGTTATTTTGAAAAAAATTAGTCCAGCACTTTCAAACTCTTTTTAATAATTTCCACACAATCCATTATTTGTTCTTTCGTAATAATTAACGGTGGTGCAAAACGAATAATATCGCCATGAGTTTGCTTAGCTAAAAGCCCATTTTGTTTTAATTCCAAACATAAATTCCATGCAGCATTTTTATCTTCGTGATCAATAATGATGGCGTTTAATAATCCTTTTCCCCTGATTTTTAAAATATGCGGTGAGTTTATTTTTTTTAACTCCTCCCTGAAAATATTTCCTAAGTTCCCGGCATTTTGTGCGAGTTTTTCATCTTTTAATACTTGAAGTGCTGCTATTGAAACGCTTGCTGCCAAAGGGTTTCCTCCATATGTGCTACCATGTTCTCCGGGTTTGATGGTAAGCATAATTTCATCATCAGCTAATACAGCACTTACAGGCAAAACTCCTCCACTTAATGCTTTTCCTAAAATTAAAATGTCAGGTTTTACGTTTTCGTGATCGCAACAAAATATTTTCCCCGTTCTGCTCAATCCGGTTTGTATTTCATCTGCAATAAAAAGGACATTTGCGTCAGCACAATATTGTTTTGCTTTGAATAAATAGCCATCATCAGGAACATTTACGCCTGCCTCGCCCTGGATTGGTTCTACCAAAAAGCCGGCAACATTTTTATCTTTTAATGCTTCTGCAAGAGCTGGCAAATCATTATACGGAATGGTTTCAAATCCTGAGAGATAAGGCCCGAAATCTTCTTTGGCAACAGGATCGTCGCTAAAGGAAATAATTCCTAAAGTCCTTCCATGAAAATTTCCATTGCACACAATAATTTTTGCTTTATTTTTTTCCACTTTTTTTACTCTGTATGCCCAATGCCTGCATAGCTTTAAGGCGGTTTCTACCGCTTCTGCACCCGTATTCATTGGCAACACTTTATCAAACCCAAAATATTCGGTAATAAATTTGGAAAAAAGCCCAAGCTGTTCACTATGAAAAGCACGGCTGGTAAGTGTTAGCTTTTGTGCCTGTTCAACTAAAGCATGGATAATTTTAGGATGACAATGACCTTGATTGACGGCTGAGTATGCGCTTAAGAAATCATAATATTTTTTGCCTTCAACATCCCAGACAAAAACGCCCTTTCCTTCTTTTAAAACAACCGGAAGCGGATGATAATTATGGGCGCCATATTGATTTTCGAGATCAATAAAATAATCGGTTTGCGAAGCAGTGGATTGTACTGACATAAATAAAAATTAAAAAAGTTGAAAATAAAAAAGAGGCTCAAATGAGCATGAGGATAGGGCGATATGGTTAGATTCTGTGATCTAAAAAATCCAGGTTTATTGCAAGAAAATTCTGTATGTAAAATATATTACCCAATTCAATATTTTGAATGGCAAAGGTATTATTTATTTTTCTTTTGGGAAGTAAAATTTAATGTAATTTCTCTATCCATTTATAAAAATACTCTTTTTTAATAGGAATTTTTATTTCTTCATTTATATTGAAAATACCAAACACAGTACTTCCTGTTCCGGTCATGGAAGCGTAAATTGAATTGTGTTTATATAATTCTTCTTTAATTTTTTTTATCTCAGGATGATTTTGAAAAACGATTTTTTCAAAATCATTTACCAATTCATTTTTCCAGTTTTCAACCGGTTGTTTTATGATTTCGCTGATTTTTTTTACAGGAAACGAAGGTATTATTTGTTGAAATAATTCCTTTGTATTGATATGAATTCGCGGGTTAATAATTAAAATTTTATATTCAGAAAGAGAAAAATTTATTTCTTCTAAAATTTCACCACGGCCAGAAGCAACGGCTGGTTTATTGATTAAAAAAAAAGGGCAATCGCTACCTGACTGTAATGCATACACTAAAAGTTGATTTTGTGGAATATTGAGGTTGTATTTTTTATTCAGAAGCAATAAAGTAAAAGCGGCATCTGCAGAACCTCCGCCCAGCCCGGCACCTACTGGAATGGTTTTATGCAAATACATTTTTATCTCCGGTAAATCCGAAAAATCTTTTTTTAATAATTGGTAAGCCTTAAGGCATAAATTATTCTTGATTTCCCCACCAGAAATTCCCGTGTTAGTAAATATTGTTTGATTTTCAGAAGTAACAATTTCTAAAACATCATAGAATGGTAAAGGAAAAAATACCGTTTCAATATCGTGGAAACCGTCATCCCTTTTTTTTACGATATTAAGCCCGAGATTAATTTTACAATTGGGAAATGTTACCATGAGTTGAGAGAAGTAGAAAAAATTAAAATTCTAAACGATACTAACAGTAAACGCCCGCCTGAACGAGCCATTCGGGCAGGAATAAATAAGCAAGATTTCTATTTTAAAAAAAAGGAATTATTACTAGTTACTTTTTCTAAGATTTATTTCATCTCTTATTGAGGCTGCCTTTATATAATCTTCGTGTTCGAGCACTTCAGTTAATAATGATTCAAGTTCTGCCAAAGATAATTTTTTGAGGTCATCGCTTCCCTCGTCATTATGAGAAACCACCACTTTTTTCTTTTTATCATCTTCTTCCATTAATATTCCTGCACTTTCCAAAATATTATCGTACGTGTAAATAGGACAGCCAAACCTCACAGCCAAAGCTACTGCGTCTGAAGTTCGTGAATCAATTTCGACGGTATCTTTTTCTGAAGAGCAAATCAATTTTGAATAGAAAATTCCTTCCTGCAAATCGTTAATTATAATTTCATGGAGGTCAATATTAAAAGCCATCATAAAATTTTTCATCAGGTCGTGAGTGAGTGGGCGGCTTGGTTGCATTCTTTCCAGGGCTACTGCAATTGCCTGCGCTTCAAAACCTCCAATTACTATCGGCAGCCTTCTTAAACCATTTACTTCACCCAAAACAACTGCATAGGAATGGGTTTGAGTAATACTATGAGAAAGCGCAACAATTTCTAATTCAATTTTCTTCATATTGACTCAATCCGCCTGCGCGGAATTTTTTTGTGAATAACAAATATAAAAATAAATGCCTTTTGAAAAGGCAAACTTTAAAATGAATCCTATTAAATTAGCCGGCCCCTTTTAATTTTTTTACTGCTTCTGTTATTTTAGGAACTACTTCAAATGCATCGCCTACAATTCCATAATCTGCTGCCTTGAAAAAAGGCGCTTCCGGATCTTTATTAATTACTACAATTACCTTGCTTCTATTTACACCGGCAAGGTGCTGAATGGCTCCTGAAATTCCAATTGCGAAATATAAATTTGGCGCAATCGTAAGCCCAGTCTGACCTACATGTTCATGATGAGGCCTCCAGTCACTATCACTCACAGGCCGGCTGCAAGCAGTTGCAGCACCCAAAGCTTTAGCAAGATTCGTAACAATTCCCCAGTTTTCAGGGCCTTTCAATCCACGGCCGCCACTAACCACTAATTCAGCTTCCGATAAAGGAATTTCACCTTTTACTTTATTTACTGATTTTATTTTTACTTTGGATGGAGGAATTTCAACATTTAATTCTGCAACTTCTGCACTTCCACCGTTTTCTGTTACTTTAAAAGAATTGGCGTTAAGGGAAATAATTTTTATATCCGTTTTGATTGAAACATTTGCGAATGCTTTTCCGCTGAAAACACTTTTCTTAACCACAAACCCATTAGTAGTTTCTGGTAAAGCAATAGCTCCGGAAACCAGCCCAGCCTTTAACCTTATAGATAAACGAGGCGCAATTGATTTGCCATTAAAGTTGTTTGAAAAAACAATCACTTTTGCATCTGTACTTTTTGCAGCCTCGGCAATTATATGTGTGAAAACTTCATCGTCAAAATTATTCAGCGCTTCATTTTTTACAGTATGAATTTTTTTCAGCCCATATTTTCCCAACGATGCCAAATCATCATTTACATTTCCCATCACAATTCCTTCTGCAGAAGTTCCTAGGTTTTCTGCCACTTTTGCTCCATAAGAAGCCGCTTCAAAAGAATTCTTTTTTATATTCCCTTCTGATTGATCTAAAAATATTAATACGCTCATTTTGAAAATTAAAAATTATCAATAAAAGATTTAAGTTTTGAATTAACAGTAAACAAACAAAAAACCTGAATTTGTATTTCCTAAGCCTTCTAATTTTTCCTAAACTGTCGAAACTATATTTACTAAATTACTTTCGCTTCTTCATGAAGCAATCTCACCAATTCTTCCGGTTGGTCAGCAGGAATTAATTTTACGCCTGCTTTTGCCGGTGGCATTTCAAAAGAAGATATTTCGGTAAAAGTATCTGCCTGCGCAGATTCTACCACTTTTAAAGGTTTGGTTCTTGCGCTCATAATTCCACGCATGTTAGGAATTCTTTGCTCAGCCATTCCTTTCTGGCAGCTAACTACAGCAGGAAGTGTTACTTCATCCACTTCTTCGCCACCTTCAATTTCGCGCTCCACTGTTGCTGTATTTCCTTCCAAAGTGAATTTGGTTGCTAGAGAAATAAAAGGAAGATTTAAAAATTCTGCTACCATTCCGCCAATGGAAGAACCGTTGTAATCTATGGTTTCTTTGCCGGTGAAAATTAAATCGTAATTGTTTTGTTTGGCAATTTCTGCAATTTGCGAAGCAATAAAATAATCATCGTGGCTGCTGCTGTTCACTCTTATAGCTTCATCGCCACCCAGCGCCAGCGCTTTGCGAATGATAGGGTCATTATCTGCGCTGCCAACATTTATCAAATGCAATACAGTAGAAGGATCTGCTTCTTTCAATTCAATTGCTCTCACCAGGGCATACCATTCGTCGTAAGGATTTAAGATAAACTGAACGCCAGCTTCGGAGAATTTCGTATTGTTATCAGTGAAGGCTATTTTTGCGGTCGTATCGGGTGTTTTGCTGATGCACACAAGTATCTTCATATCGTCTTTTTTTCGAGATGCGAAGATACTAAGGAATAAAAAAGTAAAAAAGTTTTGATGGATAGGATCAATAAGCTTAAAGAATACATAAAGGCCAATGGCAAAGATAGTTTCCTGCAACACGCGCTCGCGCTTGAATACATAAAAATTGGAAATGAAGAAGAAGCAAGAATGCTATTCAACGAAATATTAAAAAGAGAGCCAACTTATATTGGGTCGTATTATCACCTTGGAAAATTATTAGAAAGAATAGGCGACCCTGAAAAAGCGATGCGGGTATATAAGCGGGGAATGGAGGTGGCAGAAACGGCAAATGATTCTCATTCGTATGCTGAATTACAGGGAGCCTACGAAGATGCAGAAGACGAATTGTAGCGTAGGGACAGGCCGCGGACTGTCCCTACGAGAATACAAATCTTCGTTATTTGTTAGTTTACTACCATTTATTAAAAAAGAAAAATGTCGTTATTAAAAGAATTCATAAAAAATATTGAGCAACAAAATCTTTTTCAAAAAAATGATTTCTTATTTTTAGCAGTAAGTGGTGGCGCGGATTCTGTGGCTTTGTGCGAGCTTTGTTTCCAGGCTGGGTTTCATTTTGAAATAGCTCATTGTAATTTTCAGCTGAGAGGGGAGGAGAGCGGGCGTGATGAAAAATTTGTGCATGAGTTGGGAGAAAAATATTGGACAAAAGTTCATCTAAAAAGATTTGACACCACTAAATATGCTGAAGAAAATAAAACTTCTATACAGGTTGCCGCGCGTGAATTAAGATACGCTTGGTTTGAGGAATTGTTGAATTCACCATTCACAATTCAAAATTCACAATTTCTTCTTACTGCACATCATGCTAATGATAATATTGAAACGCTTTTAATGAATTTCTTCAAAGGCACAGGAATAAAGGGTTTGCAGGGAATTTTGCCGAAGCAGAAAAAGGTTATTCGCCCATTATTATTTGCAAAGCGGGAAGAAATCAATTCATTTATTACAGAAAATAATCTTGAGTTTGTAGAAGATTCTTCTAATAATTCAGATAAATATACCCGTAATTATTTTCGTCATCAATTGATTCCATCCGTCCAAAAAGCCTTTCCAAAAGCAGAAGAAAACCTGCTAAATAATATTGAAAGGTTTAAAGAAGTGCAAGATTTATATCAACAATCTATTGCTCTTCACAAGAGAAAATTATTGGAACAAAAAGGAAATGAAACTCATATTCCTGTTTTAAAATTGTTGAAAACAAAACCGCTCAAAACCGTTACTTATGAAATTATAAAGGAATATGGTTTTACGCCACATCAAACTGACGAAGCCATTTCTTTGTTACACGCTGAAAGCGGAAAATTTATTTCATCTTCAACTCATAAAATTTTCAGAAACCGCAACTGGCTTATTATTGCGCCAGTCAATTCTTTAGAAGCCAGTAATATTTTAATTAATGAACTAGATTCAGAAGTGAAATTTGAAATAGGGGAATTAAGATTAAAAAAGTATCAGGATTGGAATGGAAAACTATCAGGTGAAGAAAATATAGCCACGATTGACTTAAAAAAAATTAAGTATCCTTTATTGCTTCGTAAATGGAAACAAGGCGATTATTTTTATCCCTTGGGAATGCCCGGTAAAAAGAAATTGAGTAAATTTTTTAGCGGCCAAAAACTATCGCTGACAGAGAAAGACAAAATCTGGGTGATAGAAAGTGATAAAAAAATTCTCTGGATAATCGGGAAACGGATTGACGACCGATTTAAGATAACGGAGAAAACAAAAAGTGCCCTTAGTATTCAATTTAACCAGTTGTGAAAATATGCCGTAAGTCAAGCCCTTTCACTGAATTGATAAAATTATCAAGAAGAGGATAAGTGGAAAATAATTGGCTGAAAATGATTAAGAAAACAACGCCAAAAATAGCGCCCCAGATATGTGCTGAATGATTGATTCTGCCACCTCCTTTTTTTCCTAAAAAATACGAAACGATTAAAAACAAAATTCCAAAAATGAATCCGGGGATAAAGATGGGGATAAACATTAATCCAATTCCCTGCAATGGCCTGAATAAAATATAAGCGAAAACTACTGCCGATACTGCCCCCGAAGCGCCAAGGCTTCTATAGCCGGTATTTGTTTTATATTTATTGAAGTCAGGGATTACGCACGCAATTAAAGATAAAAAATACAGCAGAATATAAAAGGTTTTTCCATAATTGCCGAATATATTCACGAATGAGTCTTCACAAGCGCCACCAAAAAGATAGAATGCATACATGTTGAAAAAGAGATGCATCAGGTCCGCGTGAATAAATCCATAAGAAATAAAACGATAATATTGATTTTTTTCTGTGATCGCTGCCGGATAAAAGATGAGGTCCTCGATTAATTTTTGAGAACGAAAGGCGAACAAGGAGATAATTACCGTAACAATAATAATAATAAGAGTAATGGACATGTTATTTTTTTAAACGCTTCAAACCTACATAAAAACTAAGAATGATGATATTTTTCGTTACGAATGATAGTACATGCCCGATAAACTTGTTCGGCAAGAATTAATCTTACCAATTGATGTGGAAAAACCAGTTTGGATAAACTCCAGGTAAAATGGCTTTTATTTAAAACACTTTCATGAAGCCCATAAGCTCCCCCAATTAAAAAGATAATATTTTTTGAACTTTCGTTGGCTTTTAGTTGAATAAAAGCAGCTAATTCTACCGAAGAAAATTGTTTTCCTTTTTCATCAAGCACAATCAATAAGTCATCGTTTGTTAAAGCCTTCAAAATTGAATTTGCTTCATGCTTTTTTATATCCTGTTCAGGCAAATTTTCGGCATTTTTAGCAGAAGGGAAAATTTTCCATTCTACAGGAAAGTAATGAGAAATTCGTTTGGTAAATAATTCCACGCCCTCTTTTACATAAAGTTCGTGCCCTTTGCCAACTGACCAAAAATAAATTCTCATAATGAATCAAATCGTTTTTAAAATAAAAACCCCTTCATAAAAGAAGGGGTTTTAAACGTGACCCCGCCAGGATTCAAACCTGGAACCTTCTGATCCGTAGTCAGATACTCTATTCAGTTAAGCTACGGGGCCTGCAAAAGTGGGGCAAAAATAATAATAATTTCCTCAAGTTAAAATAACTTTCATTTAATAATTGTAAAATATAAAGTAAAAAAACATTAGTAAAAAACATAACATACAATTTAATTTAAAACCGTACGTTTTTAATTTTGAATAATTTTTTATTTATTTTGAACAGGGTTATTGCCAAAAATTGTTGATAAATAAAGTGTAAATGGAATTTAAAATGGCTTAATTTTGTATCGTAAGTATTTTTTATTATTAAAAATTGAATAATTTTTTTTTCAAACTATTTAATTAAAAATTAGTTTTAAATATTAGAACCCCTATTCAAACAAAAATACCTGGGTTTTTTGCTAAATTGTTAAACATTGCTCCTCACCCGTAAATTAAACCACATGAAAACAAGAAATTACTTGTACCTTATTGCTATTATTTTAATTTTAAATGCTTGTAAAAAAGATCCTGTTACCAAGCCTGTAAATTTTACCTCAACCACTTATGAAACTTTGGGTACTTATAATTCTATAGGGCTGCCAGACGATCTCCTAAAGGATACAATATCTGATTCTTTGATTTCATTTGTAGCTAGTATTCTTCCAGATGGAAAAAATTTAACCTTGTCTCATCCTGAACTTTTTTCAAATTCTGCAATTGGAGATGTTAGAATTACACAGCCATCGAGTGTTTATATTACTTTTGTTTCAGAAGGTGGTGATAATAAAAGTGCAATTGCTTTTTATACCTATCCAACCACCCAACCACCATTAAAAGCTACTGATATTTCAAAAATTACTTATGTGTTTCCTAATGCTGGCAGTTCTACCGGATTACAAGCAGGTGATAAAGTGAAAATTGGAGAATTTGATGCGGGCACATCTGTTGGATTTGTGCTTATGGATAATGCATGGGATCCTTCTACTGCTACTCTAAACAATAATGCTGTGCATTTCTGTACAAATGATGCTTTAAATCCTGAAGTGGATCCCAAATTAAAAAAACACGCCGTTTTAATTGATTATGCTCCTGAAAACAAAATATTAATTGGTTTTGAAGATAGAGACCGTACACAGGCTAATTGTGACAATGATTTTAATGATGTAGTAATTTATTCTACAACTGTATCTAGTAATTAATTTTTAATAATTCTGTTCGCTTAAGTGGCTGCCTGAAAAAGGCAGCTTTTTTTTATATTTAAATTTTAGAGTGGCTCAAATACAATTCCCACCTTTTTAATTTAGTTTAAAAAGAAATTAATTCAAGGTAGAAATTTCTTTAATTTTTTTTTACAAGTAAATACTATTTGGCTTTCATTTTCGTTTTTAATTTATCTGGTAATTTTTTCATAATTTATATTTTAAAGCAGTTGCGAAGGCAGCTGTTTTTTTTTGCCTCAAAGCGTGATATACTAAAATAGATTCTACCTCATTCAAACAAAACTTTTTCTCATCTTTTTAATTTATTGCTTATTTTTCAGGTTATTAGAATTAAGCTGAAACAATTGTGTTGAATAATTTAAAATTATTTCTTTATTTTTCACTCTATTAAAAAACAATAAACTCCGACTAAATACGATGAGTAGCTTATTTATTACAAAGCCTGTAAGCCATTTGATGCATGAAGCAGGCGAATCTGAAAACACATTAAAAAGAACGTTAGGCCCGTTAAACCTTATAGCACTTGGAATAGGCGCTATTATTGGTGCAGGTTTATTTGTAAGAACTGCTGCTGCTGCTGCCCAACATGCAGGGCCTTCTGTGACTTATGGATTTGTAATTGCCTCGCTCGGTTGCGCTTTTGCCGGATTGTGTTATGCAGAATTTGCTTCAATGATTCCCATTGCCGGTAGCGCTTACACTTACTCATATGCAACTATGGGGGAATTTATCGCATGGATAATTGGTTGGGACCTTATCCTTGAATATGGCGTAGGAGCTGCTACAGTAGCTATTGCCTGGGCAGAATATTTCAATAAATTCCTGCTTTTTTTTAATACGCAAATTCCCTATGAATGGTGCCATTCGCCATTCAATGTCTCGACGGACCATCTGCATCATGGAATACTGAACCTTCCTGCCTTGGGAATTGTAATTGTCCTTTCACTTTTATTGATAAGAGGAATGCAGGAATCTGCTTGGGTAAATATGATTATTGTATTATTAAAAGTGGCCATTGTGATAGTAGTAATCGTAGTTGGATGGCAATATATGAAACCTGAAAACCATACTCCTTTTATACCCGCAGCTACAATTTATACTGACCACATGGGAATCTCTTATCACTATGGGGGAATATTAGGAATATTGGGAGCGGCGGGGGTCGTCTTCTTTGCCTTTATTGGGTTTGATGCGGTTTCTACTGCCGCACAGGAAACTAAAAATCCCGGCAAGGATATGCCGATTGGAATTTTAGGATCGTTGGTAATCTGTACTATTTTATACATTTTATTTTCTTATGTTCTTACAGGAGTTGCATCGGTGGATGAATTCCGAAACCAGGGAAGCGAGGCATCTGTTGTCTACGCGATTGAACACATGAGTGGCTCAATGGTAGGCGGAGTTTGGGTTCCGGCGTTACAGTGGCTAAGCGATTTGGTAACCGTTGCTATTTTATTAGGATTCTCTTCTGTAATCCTGGTGATGTTGATGGGGCAATCAAGAGTATTTTATTCAATGAGCAAAGATGGATTGGTTCCAAAAATATTCTCAGATATACATCCAAAATTCAAAACGCCTTATAAGTCCAACTTAATTTTCCTTGTGCTGGTGGGTGCTTTCTCAGTTTTTATTCCTGGAGATATTGTGGGTGATATGACGAGTATAGGAACTCTTTTTGCTTTCATACTTGTATGTGCCGGCGTTTGGATCATGCGTGTAAAACATCCGGAATTAAAAAGAGGTTTCAAAGTGCCTGCATTTAGGGTAATTTCTATTTGTGGTATTTTAGTTTGCTCGGCAATGATATTCGGCTTAGGCTGGACAAACTGGGTAAGGCTATTCGGTTGGTTGTTGATCGGGTTTTTCATTTATTTCGGATACAGCCGACATCACAGCAGGTTAAGAAACCCAGAAAAATATCCTTATGACGCCCGTGATGATATTCATGAAATTCCGGAAGAAATTCCACCACTAATTTAATTTTGATTTTACTATCGCTTGATATAAACCGCTTCAGTTTTGGAGCGGTTTTTTTATGAAGATTAACAATAAACCCCGCCTGTACCATTCGGGCAGGCAACTTTTGTTCGATATTTTTATTTAGCTACTGTGATAAAAAAATCAGTAGCTTAACGCCATAAAATTTCAAATAAATGAAAAAAATAATTTTCAGGCTTTCACTTGTGTTTGTTTCCATTGCATTATTACAAAATAAAGCGGTTGCCCAGGCAGCCGTTTCTTCCAAACCTTTTAGGCACATTGTAATTATCACCTTTAAGCCGGGTGCGCCGCCTGATAGCATCAAAGCGCTCGACAATGTGTATGCAAGCCTTGCCAAAAGCCCTTTGGTTAAAGACTTTGAATGGGGTGTAAATGTTTCGGCAAGGGATACTACAACGCTTAAGCATATTTATAATACTATGTTCGATTCAAAAGAAGATATGGAAAGCTACAGAAAGATACCAGAATATAAAAAGCTCTTTCAACTTTCGCTTTCTATTGCTGATGATGTGAATGTGGTTGACTACACGATTAATAAGTAAATAACCATTTTACACGGAGTGAGATTACTGCTGAGTAACTGTTTTAGTTTTCAAAGACAATACGCTTAAATTCACAGTAAACGAACTTTTATTGAAGATTTTTATTTTACCTATTGGCTTTTACGCATCTTCTCAACCACCTAATCTTTTGCTTACTATTTCTTCGAGTTTTGCTACACTCAGATCTTTGGCTACAATTTTCCCATCTGTATCAATTAAGAAATTAGCGGGAATATCATAAAGCCCAAAATCATTGAATATTTTACTTTGCGATCCTTTTAAATCGCAAGCCTGTATCCACGGTAGATTATCTTTGGTAATTGCATTTTCCCAATTTTTTTTATCCATATCGATAGAGATACCGACAAATTCAATCCCTTTATAGGCGTACATTTCATACAACTTTACCAAGCCTGGATTTTCCTCTCTGCACGGCTCACACCAACTTGCCCAAAAAACAAGAAACACATATTTCCCCCTGAATGAGTTATTGGTTAGCACCCTGTTTTTATTATCAGTTATTGAAAATGACGGAGCCTGCATTCCCGGGCGGGATTGTTTTTTGGCTGCCAACACTTCCTGAAGGTGCGTTGAATAATAATTGTTGACATTACCCAATGCAATGCAGATTGTTTCCAAAGTAGGCAAATCTGGCTGATCGGGCAAAACCTGTGCGGCAACAAAAGCAGAAGTAACAGCCGAAGGATTTGATTTTATTTGTTGCTGGATCAAATTATGTTTATCACGATAAAATGCATGCTGCAATTTATTTAAACTGTCAGTGGTTATTTTTCCGTTTCTGTTTAAGGCAAAATTGTTATCAAAGGAAATTTCAAGTTCATATAATTTTTGGTTGAAACCATTCAGGCTTTTCTGTAATGGAGTTCCTGTAATAAAAGAATTCGCCATCGAATCCTTATAAAGATGAACGATTGTTAACCCGGTATCCAGCGCGAAATTGGAGGTGTACGAAGGAATTGCTGACTGGCTTTTGATCATTATTTTGGCTATTAACGGCTTTGCCAAATCACCGTGGAAATGAAAATAAGAACTGTCTATTTTTGCAGAATCAAAGAGTATCATCTGGGTTCGCGAAGTAGTATCATCGCTTCCCAGGAAAACCCAGCCGCTGTCTCTGCCATTAATTTTTCCTTGTATCGAATAGGTGCTTTCGGATTTAGTTTTCGAAACATTGTTTCTTCTGCATGAGGTAATGATAAATAAAGAGAATAGAAGAAAAATTTTGTTCATCTATACATTAGGTTGATGGCATAAAAATCTAAAGATATATTCTCTTCCTAAAACCTCCTGATTAATATTTTGAAAAATGCCTGGATAGAAACAGTAAACCAACTTTTATCTGATATTTTTATTTTGAATAAAAGACGATCCAGGATTATTTAAAATCCATTCCCAAATTATACATCACAAAGCTCCAGATGTCTGCTGCCTCATCAATTTGTTTATCGGTAGGTTTTCCTCCTCCATGGCCGGCTTTGGTTTCTATGCGAATTAATGTTGGGTTTGTTCCGTCATTATCCGCCTGGAGTGTAGCTGCAAATTTAAAACTGTGCGCTGGAACAACTCTGTCATCGTGGTCGGCTGTAGTAACTAAAGTGGCAGGATATTTAACGCCCGGTTTTAAATTTTGTAAAGGAGAATATTTAATCAGGTTTTCAAAATCTTCTTTCTTATCGCTTCTACCATATTCTGTAGCCCACGCCCAGCCAATGGTAAATTTATGGTAACGCAACATATCCATAACACCTACCTGCGGAACCGCTACTTTGAAAAGATCAGGGCGTTGCATCATCACAGCGCCAATCAGCAACCCGCCGTTGCTTCCGCCTTGTATTGCTAATTTAGAAGAGTTGGTATATTTTTTATCAATTAAAAACTGTGCTGCTGCAATAAAATCATCAAAAACATTTTGCTTGTTTTGCAACATCCCTTCCTCATGCCATTTTTCTCCATATTCACTTCCGCCGCGCAGGTTTACTTCTACAAAAACGCCGCCCTGGTCAAGGAAAAATGCATTTGAAATAGAAAATGCCGGGGTTAAGGCAATATTAAATCCGCCATAACCATACATTAAAACAGGATTGTTGCCATCCAATTTGATTCCTTTTTTATAAGTAATAAACATCGGAATTTTTGTACCGTCTTTGCTGATGCAAAATGATTGCAGTGTTTGGTAATTATCCGCATCTACTTTTGCTTCGCTTTTTCGGAATAAAGTTGAAGTATTAGTTTCAATATTGTAGCGGAATATTGAAGAAGGATAGTCAAAAGATGTGTATGAATAAAAAAGTTCTTTTTGATTCTTGTGCGCCGAAAATCCGCCTGCAGTGCCTATTCCGGGTAATTCAATTTGTTGGGCATGGTAACCTTTGTAATCAGTTTGATAAACCCTGCTTGATGCGTCTTGTAAATAAGTCAGAAATAATTTGTCACCGGCAGTTCCAACAGATTCCAGCAATTCCTTTCTTTGAGGAATTACGGTTTCCCAATTTTCTTTTGAAGGGTTTTTCGGGTCAATTAATACCACTTTATAATTGGGCGCATCAGCATTGGTACGAACCAAAATTTTACCGCCATCATTATCTATCACATTTGATTCGGTATCGAATCCTTTTACTAATAAAATAAAATCATTTTTTGCAACAGTATTTTGCATGTCTTTCACCCAAATTTCTGATCCGCTGGTGCCTTCGCTTTTTGTAATAATCAAAAAGTGGCCATCCTCTGTAAGTTCCGAGCCTATTATTCTTAATGGGTGTTCCGGGTCTTCGTAAATAAGTTTATCCTCACTTTGAGAAGTACCGATTTTGTGATAATAAACTTTATGATGTTGATTTTGTTGCGTAAGTTTTTCTTCATCGCCTGTCTCCGGATAACGGCTGTAATAAAACCCGTCATCGCCTTTCCATGAAGTGCCGCTGAATTTTATAAAATGCAACTCGTCTTTCAATAATGTTTTGTCTTCCACATTCATCACATGAGCAATTTCCCAATCACTTCCCGCCTGCGCTTCCAAATAGACAGCGTATTTATTGTTCTTGCTGAAAGAGGGCGAACTTATAGAAGCCGTTCCTTCTTTACTCATTTTATTAGGGTCAATAAATATTTCCACCGGCGCTTCTAACCCTTTCTGGCGGTACAATACAGCCTGGTTTTGTAATCCATCATTTTTGTAAAAATAATAATAATTACCTTCTTTAAATGGTGCGCCATATTTGGTGTAATTCCACATTTCTTTCAACTTCGCTTTTACTTTTTCACGAAAAGGAATTTTGGATAAATAATCCTGGGTCACTTTGTTTTCTTCTATAACCCACGCTTTGGTTTCAGCGCTGTTGTCATCTTCCAGCCAGCGATAAGGATCTTTTACAATGGTTCCAAAATAATTATCTTCCTGGTCTACTTTTTTAGTTTCAGGATATTTTATTTGAGAAAAAGAGATGTTATTTATTGTCATTAGTAAAAAGAAAAAAATATACTTCATGGTAAATATTTTAATTTATCAAATGAAGATAATTCTATTTTAAAATTATTTTGGGAATTTTAAAATGATAGTAAACAAAGAATTAACCCTGATTTCTATTTTGAAATAAACCCGAAGAAATAGTTCATTACCCGATTCCATCCACATTCACTTCCCGGTTTATCTTTGAAACTAATCCCTGCAAAACCTTTCCGGGGCCACATTCTGTAAACTCTGTTGCGCCATCTCTAATCATTTGTTCAATGGTTTGTGTCCATTTTACCGGGCCTGTTAGCTGTGCAATAAGATTTGATTTTATTTCCGCAGGATCGTTTACCGCTTTGGCAACAACATTTTGATAAACCGGGCAGAAAGGAATATCGAATTTTGTTTTTTCAATTGCTTGTGATAATTCTTCTTTTGCCGACTGCATCAGTGGCGAATGAAAAGCGCCACCAACAGGAAGAACCAAAGCACGTTTTGCTCCTGCTTCTTTTAATAAAATGCAGGCTTCTTCAATTCCTTTCATCGAACCGGAAATTACTATTTGCCCGGGGCAATTATAATTGGCCGGAACGACAATTTCATTGATTATCGAGGCACAAATCTCTTCTACTTTTTTGTCATCCAGCGCGAGAATAGCAGCCATCGTTGAAGGATTTATCTCGCAGGCTTTTTGCATGGCTTTTGCCCTTATGGAAACTAAGTTTAAAGCATCGGTAAAACTTAAACAGCCATTTGCAACCAAAGCAGAAAACTCACCGAGGGAATGCCCGGCAACCATGTCCGGCTTTGTGTTTGCCAAAGTTTTAAAGGCAATTACAGAATGCAAAAAAACTGCAGGTTGCGTTACGTTAGTCTGCTTTAATTCCTCAGCAGTACCATAAAACATTACATCGGAAATTGAAAAACCTAAAACTTCATTGGCTTCTTCAAATAATAATTTTGCCTGTTCGTCTTCATCATATAAATTTTTCCCCATTCCAATAAACTGTGATCCCTGGCCGGGGAAGATAAAAGCGTGCGCCATAATTTTTGTTTTTTTATTTTCTTTTAATAAGGTCTGCGCTTATCAAACTAATAAATTCATGCCGTGTGGTTTGCTTTTCAAACTCGCCAAAAAAAGCAGATGTGGTGGTCACAGAATTTTGCTTTTGTACCCCACGCATCATCATGCACAAATGTTCCGCTTCAATAACCACAGCGACTCCCAGAGGATTCAAAGTATCTTTTATCGCATCTAATATTTGTGTTGTTAACCTTTCCTGCACCTGTAATCTTTTTGAAAAAATATCGACTACGCGTGCAATTTTGCTCAGTCCTGTTATCCATCCATTTGGTATGTAGGCGATATGGGCTTTTCCAAAAAAAGGAAGCATGTGATGCTCGCACATGCTGTACAATTCAATATTTTTTACCACAATCATTTCACTGATGTCTTCATGAAATTTAGCTGAATTCAAAATAGCACTTGCGTCCTGGCTATAACCTTGTGTACAATATTGCATTGCTTTTGCAATTCTTTCAGGAGTTTTTAATAATCCTTCCCTGTCAGGGTCCTCACCGATCAGGCGAATCGTTTCGCGATAGTTTTTCATTAATTCTTTCGTCACATCTTCATCGTAATGTTCAATTTTTTTATAAGCCATAATTTTTTTTATTTTAATTCAATAAATCAATTTGCAGGATATTCTACAAAATTCCTTGGGGTTTCATATAACCGGATTTGCATTTCTAATTTATCATCTATTTTGCTTCTTAAAAAATTAAAAATAGTAATCGCAATATTTTCGGCAGTTGGGTTAAGTTGAGCAAATTCCGGAACATCCAAATTCAGGTTTTTGTGATCTAATCTTTCAATCACTGTTTCATTAATTATATCGCTCAAATATTTCAGGTCAATCACAAAACCTGTTTCAGCAGAGGGTTCACCCGTAAGTTTCACTTCGAGTTCATAATTGTGCCCATGGAAATTCGGGTTATTACATTTACCAAAAACTTTATAATTTTTTTCTTCGTCCCAAGTGGGATTGTGCAAACGATGAGCCGCATTAAAATGCTCTCTTCTAAAAACTGAAACTTTATTAGCCATTATAATAAATATAAAAAATGATTGGGTTAATTTCCAAAATATTCAACAAAAATTCTTGGCGTCTCATACAATTTTACAGAATGAAGCTGAACGCTTTTGGGCAACTGAGGAAATAATTGTTGCCAGATCGCGATAGCAAGGTTTTCTGTCGAACACATTTGACCCTCTAAAAATTTGACATCCAGGTTCAGGTTTTTATGATCCAACTCTTCCAAAACAAACTCTTTTACTATGCTGCTTAATACTTTTGCATTCATAACAAACCCGGTATCGGGATCGATTTCGCCTTTTATAGTTACATGCAATTCATAATTATGCCCATGCCAGTTTTCATTGGCACATTTTCCAAAAACCGACTCATTTTTTTCTTTGCTCCAGCCAGGATTGAACAATTTATGTGCCGCATTAAAATGTTCTATGCGTGTTAAAAATACCATTTGTCCATTAAAATTTTTGCAAAGGTAAAGCGATGGGGCCATAATAACTTTCTAAATACGAAATTTGCATGATGAGTATATTGATTGTTGCAGCAACACAATTTGAAATAAAACCCATTTTAGAAGAAAAAGAATCTATTGAATTTTTGATAACGGGTGTGGGAATTGCGCCTGTTATTTTTTATCTCACCAAAAAAATTTATGAAAAAAAATATGATTGTATTATCCAGGCTGGGATTGCCGGCAGCTTTGCTGAAAGCTTTAATTTAGGTGAAACCGTAATGGTAAAGGAAGACACTTTTGGAGATGTAGGAATTGAAGAAAACGGGAAATTCCTGACTCTTTTTGAAACAGGGTTTTTAGATAAAAATGAATTTCCTTATACCAATGGATGGCTTATTAATAACCATAGTTTACTCCAAAAAAATGGCTTGCCGGTGGTTAAAGGAATTACAGTAAATAAGGTAATTGGTAATGATTTGCAGAATAAAATGAACAAAGAAAAGTTTTCCGCAGATATTGAAAGCATGGAAGGCGCTGCGTTTCATTACGTTTGCCTTCAGCAAAAAATAAATTTTTTACAACTGCGTAGTATTTCAAACAGGGTAGGGGAGCGGGATAAATCGAAATGGAAGATAAAAGAAGCTATTGAAAACCTGAACAAAGAATTAATAAAAATTATTGACAACTTATAAAAAGTATTATGAATTTTACTCTTGGATTTTCGCCATGCCCGAACGACACATTTATTTTTGATGCACTTGTAAATAAAAAAATAGATACGGGAGATTTTGATTTTAAAGTAAGGCCGGAAGATGTAGAAACTTTAAATAATCTCGCCAAAAATGAAATGCTGGATTTTACCAAAATAAGTTACGGTGTGTTACCCCTAATTACAAAAAAATATATTGTTCTTAATAGTGGAGGCGCTTTGGGCAAAGGTGTTGGCCCACTTTTGATTTCACAAAAGCCGGTTGCTTTTAATGAGGTTGAAAATTATACAATTGCGATTCCCGGTGAAAATACAACTGCCCATCTTTTGTTTTCATTGGCTTTCCCAAATGTCAAAAAGAAAATTTTTAAACGATACGATGAAATAGAAAATGCAGTTCTTGAATCTGGAAATGTATTAGGTGTTATTATACATGAAAATCGGTTTACTTACATGGAAAGAGGGTTGAATAAAATTATAGACCTTGGAAATTTTTGGGAAGAAAAAACATCATTTCCAATTCCACTTGGAGGCATTGTTTCTAAAAGAACTATTGATGAAAAAACCTCAATGCAGGTTGATGGCTTGATCCGGGAAAGCATTGAATACGCTTTTGAACATTACCCTTTGATAACAGATTATGTAAAACAACATTCACAGGAAATGGAAGAGGCGGTGATGAAAAAGCATATAGACTTGTATGTAAATAAATATTCTATTAACCTTGGTGAAGATGGGAAAAAGGCGGTACGAAAGTTTATGGAAATTTATCAGCATACGCGGAATAATGCTGGCCCCGCAATGATTTCAGATGAACTTTTTTTGAAAGAGGAGTAAGAATTGATTAATTCTTCTTGCCACTTCTAAAAAAATAGCGCTTTAAAATTTCCTTTTTTTCCAGTAACCCAACATAAAATGCAGATTCTTATTTTGGCGTTATTTTATTATTAAACCAGTTTATTAACTTTTTGAAAATTCAAGCCAAACATTATAATTATTACTTTCGCAACGTGAAAAAATATCAGGCTTACATTTTCTATTTTTTATACTGGATCTTGTTTTTTATTACAGCAAAAATTGTATTCTTACTCTATTATTTTCATCTTACTGCCACTTTAACCAGCTCTGAAATTTTCCAGGTTTTTTTCTATGGATCAAGGATGGACGCTTCTTTCGCAGCTTATATTTGTATTTTTCCATTTCTACTTTTCTTAATAAAATCCATCTTTGTAAAATTCCATGTAGAAAAAATTATTCGATTTTATACCTACGTTTTGATCGTTGTTGTTTCCTTTTTAATCATTGCGGACTTGGGTTTGTACACTGCATGGGGCTACCGGATGGATGCAACACCATTACAATATTTTAAAACACCGAAGGAAATGTTGTCCACTGTTTCAAGCGCTCCGGTTTTTATATTATTGCTAATTTTTGTTGTGATCGCTGCACTCTTTATTTTTATTTATAAAAAATATTTTGACCGTTTTGCAGAAAGAAATCAAAAGAGATTTCATATTGGAGATTTTTTTCTTTCAGCCTTTTTATTTGCTTTTCTTTTTGTACCGATACGTGGAGGCATCCAAAAAATTCCCATGATTCTTAGTGATGTCTATTTTTCTGAAAAAATATTTGCTGACCAGGCGGCTGTCAATTTGCCCTGGAATATTATGTTTTCGATTTTAAATAGAAACAACCCTCACAATCCTTTCGACTACTTTCCACCCAAAAAAGCACAAGCCCTGGTTGAGAGTTTATACGCGACTGGCCCAAAAAGAATTCCTTCAATCTTATCAGTGGCTAAGCCTAATGTAATCATCATAATCCTGGAAAGCTTTACTGCTAAATGGCTTGGTTGCCTCGGTGGTGTTCCCAATGTTACCCCTAATCTTGATAGTATTGCCGCAGATGGATTGCTGTTTACCAATATTTATGCAGCGGGCGACAGAAGTGAAAAGGGGCAGGTTGCGGTATTGAGCGGCTATCCCAACCAGGCTGTTACTTCAATTATTAAAACGCCCACAAAAACACGCAATCTTCCTTCGATAAACCAATCACTGGCTCCGTTGGGTTATGCCTCAAGTTATACCTACGGAGGCGAGTTGGAATTTGCCAACATAAAATCGTACTTGCTTCATATTAAGATAGGCAAACTGGTGAGCAAATATTCTTTTCCAGTTTCTGAGCGTACTACTTCATGGGGCGTACACGATCAATATGTTTTTGACCGGTTTTACAAAGATATCCATGAGGAAAAGCAGCCTTTTTTTGCAACTATGTTTACGCTCAGCAGCCACGAACCTTACGATGTTCCGATGAAGCCCCGTTTTAAAGGTAACGATGAAACAACACGTTTTGAGAATTCTGTTGTTTATACGGATAGTATTATTGGCAGCTTTATCAATCGGTTAAAAAAAGATTCTTTATGGAATAATACTTTAATTGTTTTTGTAGCAGATCACGGACACCCTTTACCGGGGCATGATCCTAACGACAGGCCTACAAAATTTCATATTCCATTGATCTTTTCTGGTGGCGCTTTAACTTTAAAAGGGAGAATCAATACGATAGGTTCACAAACAGATATTGCCACAACCCTTTTAGACCAACTTCATGTGCCGGCAGAAAAATTTAAATGGGGAAAAGATTTGCTTGATTCTTCAGCAAAACCTTTTGCGTTTTATTCTTTCAATAATGGTTTTGGTTTTGTAACGCCGAAAGGAACTGAAACGATGGACAATGTTTCTAGAAAACCAATTTTTAAATCGCCTGATTTTGACACTACGCAATTAAAATATGGAAAAGCCTACATGGAATTTTCTTACCAGGATTTTTTAAACAGGTAAAAAGAGAAAGTAATTTTTGAAATAATTAAAGTATTAAAAAAGCGGAACCTGGATTCCGCTTTTATGCTTTTATTATGTGTAAATGACTTTAGGTGTTTTTATCTTAACGATTTTCAAATTCCTTTCGTATAATGTTCAATGCTGCACCCGCTTTGAACCATTTTATCTGCTGCTCATTATACGTATGGTTTACTAAAAAAGAATCTGTAGTTCCATCCTCATGATGCAAAATAACGGTTAAAGGTTGGTTTACTGCAAAATCAGTAAGCTCGGTAATGTCAATAGAATCATCCTCTAAAACTTTATCGTAATCTTCATTATTTTCAAAAGTCAAACCAAGCATCCCTTGCTTTTTTAAATTGGTTTCATGAATGCGCGCGAAGGATTTTACGATCACAGCTTTTACACCCAAATGCCTTGGCTCCATCGCAGCATGTTCGCGGGAAGAACCTTCGCCATAATTTTCATCAGCCACGATTACAGTTCCTATTCCCTGGGCTTTGTACGCTCTTTGAGTTTCAGGCAAAGGGCCATAAACACCGGTTATTTGATTTTTTACCAAATTGGTTTTTTCATTAAAGAAATTAACTGCACCAATCAATAAATTATTGCTGATATTATCCAAATGGCCACGGTATTTTAACCATGGGCCGGCCATCGAAATGTGGTCCGTTGTACATTTTCCTTTGGCCTTAATTAGTAATTTTAATCCTATAAAATCTTTTCCATCCCATTCAGCAAAGGGGTCCAGAATTTGTAAGCGATCTGAAGCTGGCGAAACAATTACTTCAATTCCGCTTCCATCTTCGGCGGGTGCCTCGAACCCTGCATCTTCCACTGCGAAACCTTTTGGAGGCATTTCAATTCCTTGCGGCTCGGCCAGTTTTACTTTTTCGCCTTTATCATTCACTAAATAATCGGTAAGTGGATTAAAAGTGATTTTTCCTGCAATTGCCAATGCGGTCGTCAGTTCAGGTGAAGCCACAAAAGCATGTGTGTTGGGATTACCATCATTTCTTTTTGCAAAATTCCTGTTGTAAGAAGTTACAATAGAATTCTTCTTATCAGGGTCATTTGTATGCCGTGCCCACTGCCCAATGCAAGGCCCGCAGGCATTTGCCAAAACAACGCCGCCCATTTCTTCAAAAGTGTTTAAATAGCCGTCTCTTTCTACGGTAAACCTAACCTGCTCAGAGCCCGGCGTAATAATAAATTCTGAATTAACGCTTAACCCATTTTCTGTGGCTTGTTTCGCAACAGAAGCCGAACGGCTAATATCTTCATAGGAAGAATTGGTACATGAACCAATCAGTCCAACTTCCATTTTTTCAGGCCAGTTATTTTTCTTTACTGCTTCTGCAAATTCTGAAATAGGCCACGCCAAATCAGGAGTAAAAGGCCCGTTAATGTGCGGTTCTAATTCTGATAAATTAATTTCGATTACCTGGTCAAAATATTTTTCAGGATTTTCATATACTTCTTTATCGCCTGTCAAATCTCCCTGCAATTTATCCGCTTCTGCAGCCACTTCTGCTCTCCCAGTACCTTTCAGGTATTCGGCCATTTTTAAATCGTAACCAAAAATAGAAGTAGTTGCGCCGATTTCTGCTCCCATATTACAAATCGTTCCCTTTCCCGTACAGGATATTGATGAGGCACCTTCGCCAAAATATTCAACAATAGCGCCTGTTCCGCCTTTCACAGTTAAGATGCCGGCAACTTTTAAAATAATATCTTTTGCTGAAGCCCAGCCACTCAATTTTCCAGTTAATTTCACACCGATCAATTTTGGAAACCTTAATTCCCATGGCAAACCAGCCATTACATCGCAGGCATCTGCACCGCCTACGCCAATGGCAATGGTTCCGAGGCCGCCCGCGTTTACGGTGTGTGAGTCTGTTCCAATCATCATTCCGCCGGGAAAGGCATAATTTTCCAACACTACCTGGTGAATAATTCCCGCGCCAGGTTTCCAGAAACCAATTCCATATTTATTAGACACAGAAGCCAGGAAATCGTACACTTCTTTGTTTTGCGATTTGGCTTTGGTAAGGTCTGCTACTGCGCCAACCTGCGCCTGGATCAAATGATCGCAATGAACCGTGGATGGCACCGCCACCTTTGTTCTGCCTGATTGCATAAATTGTAGTAAAGCCATTTGCGCCGTTGCATCCTGCATGGCTACTCTGTCCGGAGCAAAATCAACATAATCCTGTCCTCTTTGGAATGCTTTTTCAGGATTATTTTGCCAAAGATGTGCATATAAAATTTTTTCGGTTAAGGTAAGTGAATGATTCACCACTTTTTGGGCCGCTTTTACTTTTTCAGAATAATTTTCATAAAATCCTTTAATCATTTCCAGGTCAAAAACCATTGTTTAAAATAAATTAGAGTGATAAAAATTGTTGAAGAACTTTCTTATTTTTTTGGATAAGGAGGCCAAAATTACTTAAAATTGATTTATGAATAATTAAATTAAAATTTCACAAGTTGACATTTTTCACCTTTAATTGAGCCATCAAAAAATTTGTAATGGTAATTTTTATTTTGACAATTTTAAATTATTGATAGAGTAGTAAAGCAACAAATACTTAAGATTCTTGTTTTAGGATGTGATCTTAATATTATTATGAGCGCTTTCTGTAATTTAAAATCGCCCATCCGTTAAAGAAAACCGCGAAACCAATTACAGCAAATATTTGATTTTTTATATCTGCGAGTCCACTTCCTTTTAGGATCACCATTCGCATGACTTCTATAAAATAAGAAACAGGATTAAACCAGGTAATTACCTGTGCCCAATGCGGCATACTTTCAATCGGCGTGAATAAACCACTCATCAAATTAAAAATCATTATTACAAAAAAGGCGACGAGGAATGACTGCTGCTGCGTTTGAGCGTATGTCGACATCAGTAATCCCAGACCAAGTATCGCCAATAAATAGATAGCCGAAAAAATATAAATCGTTATGTAATGACCAATCGGAATAATATTATAAACAACGCGTGCAATGATAAGTCCCGCCGTTAAAACAACCAATGCCAATATCCAGAAAGGTATTAATTTGCCGAGGATAAAATATGTTTTTTTAATCGGGCTTACATTAATCTGTTCAATAGTTCCCAACTCTTTTTCTTTCACAATATTAAGCGCGGCAAAATTAGAACCGATAATAGTGATCAGCATCACCAGGATCCCCGGCACCATAAAGAAAGGATAATTCATATTTGGATTATACCAGTCAGAATATTCTACATCAATGGTTGGTTGCGGACTGAATCGCGGAAATTGAATCCATTTCATTCGCACTGTCTGATTATAATTCTGTATGATCTGTTGAATATATGCCGAGCCAAGTCCTGCTTTTATTCCATTGATCGCATTGGCGGCGACAAATAAATTTGCTTTATTATCCTTCACCAAATCCTTTTGAAAATGATCAGGAATTTCCAGGATAAGATCCGATTTATCCAGTTCCACAGATTTCAAAGCCTCGGGAAATGTTGCACTGTAATCTGTTAACCTGAAATATCCGGAAGAAACAATCTTATTGATCAAGATTTGCGAATATTGGGAATGGTCATGATCCACGACAGCCAGGTTAATATTTTTTATTTGATAATTTGCCGCCAATGGTAATATGAGCAACTGTATAATAGGTGCAATAAACAATACCCTGAAGATGGATGGATCTCGGAATATTTGCCGGAACTCTTTTTGTAATAAAAATTTGAGTACTCTCATGCCAGCCTGATTTTAAAATTTCTGATACTAATGCCCAATAACACTAAAGTCATCACTACCAAAATCAATGTTTCTTTCCAAACCGCCCAAAATCCAAGGCCTTTTATCATCACAGATTCCACGATGATATAATACCATTTGGCCGGAACAATATTGGAAATGACCTGCAAAGGCCATGGCATACTTTCAATAGGAAATAAAAATCCGCTGAACAATAATGTTGGCAGAAACAAACTCAACAGCGATGTAAACATAGCAGACTGCTGTGTTTTAGCGCCATTGGAAATTAATATGCCGATTGCAAGTGCTGTGATAGTAAACAAAATACTTTCCGATACCAGCAATACCAGGCTTCCGTTGATAGGCACATTAAGAACATAAACACTGAGTAAAAGAATACAGGCAATATTAAATATGGAAACAGCGAGATACGGAATTGTTTTTGCAATAATGATTCGAAATGGCTTTAATGGCGAAACAAGTATTACCTCCATAGTCCCTAATTCTTTTTCCCTCACAATAGCGATAGATGTCATCATTGCGCAAACCAGCATGAGCACCAAAGCCATTACACCCGGCACGAAGCTATAGGATGATTTTAGTTCCGGATTATAAAGCATCCGCAAGTTTGTTGTGATAGTATAAGGCAAGTCTCTATTTTGATTCAAAGCCTGCTGGTAATCATGTATAATGGCTGTTGCATAATTAGTCAATGTATTAGCCGTGTTCGGGTCCGAAGCATCGGCTATCAATTGTATTTGTGCATAATTTTTCTGCAGGAGATTGTCCTGAAAGTTAGGAGGGAAAACAACTGCCAGTCTTATTTTTCCTTGCCTGAAGGTTGCTCCAATTTCATTATAAGAATGAAGGTTTTTGATAACATTAAAATAACGGCTTGAATTAATCTCATTAATAATGGTGGTAGCTGCCACATCATTCGATTGATCAAAAACTGCAATTTCAGCATTCTTCACTTCATTGGTCAATGCAAACCCGTACAAAATAATCTGGACTATAGGCATCCATATTAAAATGAATAGCGTTTGCCTGTCTCTCCAGATATGGAGCCACTCTTTCTTTACAAAAATGAAAAATTGGTTCATGAAAAAAGCTTTTAGCTAATAGCTTTTAGCCGTTAGCCGGTTCTTTTATTAAGGTTAGTCTCTTGCTTGACAGATAATAGATAACGGCTATCAGCTACCAACTCAGTTTCCACCCAGCTTCCTTATAAATGAATGCATCATCTTAATTTCTTCTTCTAAAAGGGACTCGATTGTCTTTATGCTTTCCTCTA